>Ga0209013_10001347_pt1 | contig 22653 bp, 21 predicted proteins | sample Cruoilmetagenom2_FD_187291 | JGI IMG/M metagenome (GOLD analysis project Ga0209013, IMG submission 187291) | Oil polluted marine microbial communities from Coal Oil Point, Santa Barbara, California, USA - Sample 2 (SPAdes) (version 2) | ecosystem: Environmental > Aquatic > Marine > Oil seeps ... | reverse complement strand
ATATTGGGATTCCAGCGTCGCTTCGTACGACGATGCGAGTGCGACACAGACATACCCCACGACGGGCCCTTGCCGCACACTTCACATTTCGATGCCATTGGATTCTCCTGCAGCGGTGTCGGGGGATACCCGACTCGATCACGTTCCTGGGAGCCGACATTCGGCTCCGTCTCCGCTCAGACGAGCGCAATGCTCGCTGAGACAGCCATGCAATGCTACCAACTGCGATCACCGGACCCCACGCCGGACTCGATGGGCCGTCCTGTGGACTCGGCGAAGATGTGAAGATGCGGCGGTGGGCGTGGCGCTCCTAGGATGTTTCGTCGTGCCGACTCTCGAAGGGTTGAATACAGAAGCTCTACGTGACACCGTTCGTACTTTTCGCGACACGGTGCATGCGCACGCCGAGTGGCTGAACCGTCTGAACGTCTACCCAGTGCCCGATGGTGACACTGGTACAAACATGGCGCGCACGCTGGATGCGGTCGTCACAGAGATGGAAACGGTCGCCGATGACGACCGATCTGCCACCTGCGATGCGATCAGCCACGGATCGTTGATGGGGGCTCGCGGGAACAGCGGCGTCATCCTCAGCCAGATCTTGCGTGGGTTCGCAGCAACCCTCAAGGAGCACGCAGACGCCGAGGGGGCCAAGTTTGCCGAGGCACTTCAAGCGGCGGCTGCGGGAGCCTATGAGGCGGTGTTGAAGCCGATCGAGGGCACGATTCTCACTGTCTGTAGCGAAAGTGCTGAGGCGGCAAGGGATGCCGCCGATGGAGGGGGGTCGCTCGTCGACGTTGTTCGAGCTGCGCGGAACGCGGGCAAACTCTCGCTTGCGAACACGCCAGAACTTCTGCCGGTATTGAAGGAAGCCGGTGTGGTTGACGCAGGCGGTGCCGGATTCCTGCTCATGCTCGATTCTGCGATGTATGTGATTGCCGGTGATCCGCTGCCGGAAGCTGAACCTGATGACGGCACGCAGGGTGCGGTCGGTGCGGTCTTTGACGCGATCGCCCATCGCACTTCCGATGCTGTCGGCGCGCTCGACGTAAGTGAGCAGAGGTACGAGGTGATGTACTTTCTCGAGCTGTCCGATGACCGAATCGATGACTTCAAGAGCGGGTGGGGCTCGATCGGTGATTCGATCGTCGTGGTCGGTGGCGACGGACTCTGGAATTGTCACGTCCACACGAACGACATCGGCGCGGCGATCGAAGTCGCGCTCGACCTCGATGGCCGTCCCAAGCAGATTCGTATCAGCGACCTGTTCGAAGAAGTCGACGAAGAGCATGCCAAGCGCGAGGCTGAGCTCACGGGCAACGCGCTGGAAATCCGCGCCGGGGCCGGCCTTCCTCCAGTGACGACGGCGGTGGTGGCCGTATGCACCGGTGACGGGCTCGTTGAACTCTTTGCTCAACTCGGTGTCCAGGGTGTTGTGACCGGCGGCCAAACAATGAACCCCTCTACAGCGGAACTCCTGGACACGGTTGCACACGTGAACGCGAATCACGTTGTGATCCTCCCGAACAACAAGAACATCATCCCGGTTGCCGAGCAGGTGAACGCTTTGACCGACAAGACCGTTGTCGTTGTGCCGACCCGATCGATGCCTGAAGCGTTGGCCGCCCTCGTGGTCTACGACCCCGAGGCGCAGGCCGATGAGAACGCCGAGGAAATGTCTGCCGCCTCCGCATCGGTGGTGACCGGAGAGATCACACAGGCGATCAGAGACACCAGCACCGAGGTCGGTGAGATCACTGTGGGCGACTGGATCGGAATCGTGCGCGGCGACGGTATCGCGTCGATCGGATCAACGACGGCGGCCGCGGCTTGCGGGCTACTCGACGCGATCGTTGGCGACTCAGCCGAACTGGTGAGTGTCATCACAGGCGAAGACTCTGATCCTGAAACGACTGCAGCGATCGAGGGATGGCTTCGAGACAACCGAGGAGACGTAGCGACCGAGGTTCAGCATGGTGCCCAACCGCTCTATCCATACCTTTTCGGAGTCGAGTGACCGCACTCACGCTTCGTGACCTGGCCGACATCGACGTCGTTCGGTTGAAGGGTGTCGGAGAAAAGAAGCGGGCGTCGCTCGCAGCTATTGGTGTCACGAATCTGCTCGACCTTCTGACGACTTACCCGCGACGTTGGGTCGATCGAACCAACGAGGCACGTCTCGCCGACCTCGTGCCGGGCGAAGAAGCTCTCGTTCTGGTAACTGTCCGGTCGGTTTCCAAGAGGATGACCCGCAATCGGCGCACGATGGTCAACGTGAACGTGGGCGATGGATCTGGCCGGATGGACCTCGTGTTCTTCAATCAACCATGGCGCGAACGTCAGCTTCGTGTCGGCCTACAAATCGCTCTGTTCGGCAAGGCGGACATCTATCGCGGCGGTCTGCAGATGTCGAACCCCCTTGTTGACCTCATCGGTGACCGGACAGGTCGAATCGTTCCCATCTATCCCCAGAGCGAGAAGGCACAGATCAACACCTGGGAGATGGCCGGGTGGATCGAAGAGACGTTGCGCAGGTGCCGCGATCGCGGAATAACCGATGCGGTTCCGTCGTCGGTGTTGCGGCAGCTCGGCTTGATGAGTCGCTACGACGCGTTCACAAGAATTCACCTTCCGGAAAGCATTGCTGACAAGGAGAAGGCGCGTCGGCGTCTTGCCTTCGACGAGTTGCTCCGGGTGCAACTCGTTCTGGTGCTGCGCAAACGGAAGATGGAGCGCGATGACCGTGGCCTCGCTCACTCCGTGGACGGTGACCTGGTTCAGCGGTTCTACGCCGCCCTACCATTCCCGTTGACGCGAGCGCAGCAGCGAGTTATCGCAGAGATCAACACGGATCTGACTTCTTTGCACCCGATGCACCGTTTGCTGCAAGGCGACGTCGGTTCGGGCAAGACAATCGTCGCAGTTTCAACGATGCTCGCGGCTGTGCAGAGCGGCCATCAGGCGGCACTGATGGCTCCGACGGAGGTGCTCGCCGAGCAGCATTTCAGCAGCGTGAGAGCACTTCTTGCTGGTGTCAGCGTTCCGGACTCCGGGAACCTCTTCGGCGATCGACCGCTGCGTATCGAGTTGCTCACCAACCGTGTGACCGGGGCCGAACGCAAGGAGGTGCTCCACGGCCTGGCCGAAGGTTCGGTCGACATCGTGATCGGCACGCACGCGTTGATCCAGGACGCCGTCGACTTCTCGAGCCTCGGAGCCGTTGTGGTCGACGAACAGCATCGATTCGGCGTTGAGCAACGTGCAGCATTACGTGCCAAGACCGCCGATGGTGCGGTGCCCGACATGTTGGTCATGACCGCGACACCGATCCCGCGAACGGCGGCGATGACCGTATACGGGGATCTCGACGTCAGTGTGCTCGACGAATTGCCACCCGGGCGGACGCCGATCAAGACGCATTGGGCCAATGGACCCCTGATGGAAACGGGAGTGTGGGCCGATGTTCGCGAACAGGTCGCTGAAGGTCGCCAGGCCTATGTCGTCTGTCCGCTCATCGGAGAGAGCGAGAAGCTCGAGGTCGCGTCTGCTGAGGAAACTCTCGAGCGACTGAGCCATGACGAGCTGGCCAGTCTGCGTCTGGGCCTCCTGCACGGCCGTCTGTCCGCGCCGGAAAAGGAGGCGACGATGGCCGCGTTCAGGTCAGGCGATCTCGATGTTCTCATCGCGACAACCGTCATCGAGGTTGGCGTCGACGTGCCAAATGCGACCGTGATGGTGATCCTCGATGCCGACCGCTTCGGGATCGCCCAGCTCCATCAACTCCGTGGACGCGTTGGCCGCGGAGAACACGGGTCGACGTGTTGGCTCGTCACCCAGCAGCAGGAAGAAGGGAAGGGAAACACCCGTGTCGAGGCATTGGTGGCTACGACCGACGGTTTCGAACTTGCTGAGGTCGACCTCGACCTGCGCGGGGAGGGCACGCTGATGTCGACCTCGCAGAAGGGTCGCAGCGATTTGAAATTGGCTTCCCTCCGTCGTGACCGCAAGCTCGTCGAGTTGGCACGGCAGGCGGCGTTCGAGATTGTCGATTCGGATCCCGATCTCGCGGGTCACCCTGAGATCGGTGACGAACTCGAGTTGATCTTCAGCGAAGCCGAAGAAGAGTTCCTGACCAAGAGCTGAACCGTGAGGTGGTGGCCCCTGCGATGAGCTTCGCCGCGGACAGGTCGCGCTGAAGCTCATCGAAACGGACTAGAGGTGGCCTCAGTCGCCGCGCGCGACGCCGTCGTCATCGTCTTCGGAGATCACCAGGTCCCATCGGTCGAGGCAGTCCTCGCACCGATACGCAACGAAATCGCCGGGCTCCCAGATTCCGTCCTCAGGCGGGTGCGTCAACAGAAAGCACCGGCCCCCGCAGTCGATACACGTGATTTGAGGCATTGGGGTCAACACCCCCTCATTCTGGCCGACTTGGGCGCGGCCTGCCACGACCTGCTCGATCCTCCCCGTATCCTTCGCTGGATGCGTGTGGTGGCAGGTGAACTCGGTGGGCGGCGACTCGTGGCGCCAGAGGGAGAATCGACGAGGCCGACCACCGACCGGGTCCGTGAGGCGATCTTCAACTCGCTCGGGAGTACCGGGGTTCTCGAGGGTGCAGTTGTGGCCGACCTCTTTGCAGGAAGTGGTGCAATCGGTATCGAGGCGTTGTCGCGCGGTGCCGAGCATTGCGTGTTCGTCGAGCGTGATCGGCGGGCTCTTCGAGCACTCGAAGAGAATCTCGAGGCGCTGGATCTGAGCTCCCGCGCAAAGGTGCTTGCAGCGGATGCCGACTCCGTTGCCGGCCGGCTGGACGCCGACATCGTGTTCGCCGACCCACCGTACGATTTCGACGGGTGGGATCGGCTACTCGGCGCTCTGCAGGTCGGACTCGTCGTCGCCGAGTCTGGGGCCGAGATCGAAGCTCCTGATGGCTGGGTAGCGACACGCGCGAAGAAGTATGGGCGAACACGAGTGACCTTTCTCGAGCGTGTTGTCTCGGATGATCCAGCCTGACTCGCCATCAACACCACCAATGTTCACTAGTGTTCATGATCCAATGACAACTGACCAGCCATCGCTGCGAGCGCTCTACCCGGGCAGCTTCGACCCGATTCATCTCGGGCATATCGATGTGATCGAGCAAGCTCATGAACTCTTTGGGTCAGTTGCCGTCGCAGTTATGTACAACTTGGCAAAGCCGTCCGGCCTCTTCACGGTTGACGAGCGGGTGGAAATGGCCGAGTCGGCTCTAGCCCACCTCGACCATGTGACAGTTGAGCCGCATACCGGTCTGGCGGTGCAGGCCGCCGAACGAGTCGGAGCCGATTTCATCGTCAAGGGTCTGCGGACCGCCGGAGATTTCGAAATCGAGCAGCAGATGGCCCACAACAACTACGCCGTAACCGGCATTCGCACCGTGTATCTTCCTTGCGGCCCCGATCTGGGCTACATCAGCAGCCGCTTCGTGCGCGAAATAGCGAAGTACGATGGAGATATCGATCACCTCGTGCCGGTGCCAATCGCCGGCGCACTCCGCCATAAGTTCAACGGCGATCAGAAGTGAGTCATTCATGAGCTACGACGACCTCGATAGCGGTCAACACGACGAATACGCAGAAATCGACGACGATTACCCGGAGCCGTCCCCGCCGGGCGGGTATGTGGGCGATGCGGAGACCCTGTTGCGGCGGGCCATCGATATTGTCGCGACCGCGCCGACGATGCCGCTGTCGTCGTCGCCGCGCATCGATCGTGACGAGATCATCGAATTGCTCGAGGAGTCTTTGCACCGCCTGCCTGAGGAACTTCGTCAAGCCCGATGGATGCTCAAGGAGCGCCAGGATTTCGTTGCCAAAACTCGACGCGAAGCTGACGAACTGCTCGAAGCGGCCCGCGTCAGGGCCGAGCGTATGGTGCAACGCACCGAGGTGGTTCGGGCTGCTGAGCAGCGGGCCCGCCAGGTCATGGAGACCTCCGAAGCAGATTCTCGCCGGTTGAAGCACGAGACCGAAGATTTCCTCGACCAGCGGCTCGGTTCATTCGAGATCCTCCTCGACAAGCTTCAGAAGACGGTCGGAGCAGGCCGCAGGCGGTTGTCGATCGGTGACACACCAGATGAAGTCGTCGCCGACGAGGAAGAAGACCCGAATATGGGCTTCTTCGATCAAGACCACTGAGTCGATTCAGACCACTGAGTCGTCAAGAGCGCGCAGTCGTCAAGAACGCGCAGTCGTCAAGAACGCGCAGTCATGCGCCGGTAGCGTCGGGACCATGTCTGATCCGTTGCGGCCGCTCCGCGTCAACGCCGTTGAGCTGCTCCGCCAACCTGGCACTCTTCGTGACCTGGACCTTGTTGTCGAGGCTGCGCCGTTGGGCGTCCACCACGAACGACTCAGTGGTGACATTGACGTCCACCTGGAGCTCGAGGCTCTGAACGACGGGATCAGAGTCACCGGCAATGTCAGCGCCCCGTGGTCGAGCGTGTGCCGACGATGTCTGGCCGATATCTCAGGTACAGCGATAGCTGAGATCGACGAGCTCTACCAGCGCGAGCCCGTCGATCCCGACGCGTTTCTGCTCGAGGCCAACCAACTTGACCTCGCTCCCATGGTCCGTGAGGCAATCTTGCTCGAACTCGATCTGGAGCGCGTCTGCAGCGACGACTGCGCGGGATTGTGCCCGGTTTGCGGGATCGATCGCAACAAAGCAGAGTGCTCCTGCGACACCACCGTGACCGACAATCGATGGTCCGCCCTCAATGACCTGGTCCTGGACGATTGAGTCCCGCTACCGATCAATAGATTCGCCAATGCCGATCGTCCGTACGATCGATGGGATTGCCAGATGCTGCCGATAACGTGATGCAGCCTTTGAGGCAAGGGCGCGCCAGCTGGCAAGCCCGCCACACCGCAGACCAACGATCGGTAGAAGTATCGACCGAGGGCCCACCAACGAGGAAAGCGAACGATGGCCGTTCCGAAGAAGAAAACATCTAAGTCTAAGACCCGCAGCCGCCGTGCGAGCGCGTGGCAGCTCAATGCTCCCGCCCGCAGCCTCTGCCCCCGCTGCGGCAATGCCAAGGTTCCGCACACGGTGTGCCCGTCATGTGGCTGGTACAAAGACCGCGTCGTCGTCGACGTTGGCTGAGCCAAAACTAACCGCGAAGATGCTCCCCGTTGCCGTCGATGTAATGGGCGGCGACGATGCTCCGGGGCCGATACTCGCCGGAGCCCACGAGGCTGCCGCGGCCGGAGTGCCGATCGTTCTCGTCGGCCCCTCGGATCTTGCCGGTCAGGAAACAACTGATGGCGGCGAACTTCCGCTGATCGAGGCTTCCGAGGTGATCGGGATGCATGACGATCCAGCCCAGGGCGTCCGTCGCAAGAAAGACTCGACTCTCGTTCGTGCTGCTGAGGCGGTACGTGATGGCCAGGCGAGCGCCATGATCTCCGCGGGTAATACCGGTGCCACCATGGCAGCAGCGCTTCTCCGGATGGGCCGGATCAAGGGCGTCAAGCGTCCCGCGATCGCGACTCCGATTCCCGTGCCCGGATCCACGCCGACGGTCTTGCTCGATGCGGGCGCGAACGCCGAGGTCCAACCCGAGTGGCTGGTGCAGTTTGGTCTCATGGGCGCGGTTTATGCGCGGCACCGCTTCGCTATCGAGAAGCCTCGCGTCGGGTTGTTGTCGATCGGCGAGGAGCCGGGCAAAGGGGACACTCTTCGCAAGGAGGCCTATGAGTTGCTCGCGGCGTCACCCAACTTGAATTTCATAGGGAACGTGGAGGGTCGCGACGTTATGAGCACCAACGTCGACGTCTGCGTGACCGACGGGTTCACGGGGAACGTCGTGTTGAAAACTCTGGAGGGGGCGATGAAAACGGTCATCACCGCTCTGATGGAGGCTTTTGCCGCCGAGGATCACTACAAGCCACACGCCGAGGCACTGATGCCGTCGCTTCTGCCGCTATATGAGTCATTGAGCCCCGATACCTACGGCGGGGCGACGCTGCTCGGCGTCGATGGTGTGTGCATCATCGCCCATGGCTCGTCGAGCCCGACTGCCATAGTCAATGGCATCGGTGTTGCTCGTGCGATGGTCGATCAAGAGATGGTCGCGGAAATCCGCGACGCCATTGATGCCGCGGCTGTCTGAGCCGGATCTGCGGTCCTGGTAAACATCCGGGCCGACGTCTTCTCCGCAGAGCAACTACACTCTCGCACTGTGCCAGCAGAGACTCACGTGGAACAGGGCCCGATCGGTCGCGACGAGATCTTCGAGATCGTTCGTGACCGACTTGCCGACATTCTCGAGATCGAACCATCGACCATCAGCGAAGGTCAATCGTTCGTTGACGACCTTGACGCCGACTCGCTTGCGTTGATCGAACTGGTCGACGGGTTGGAAGAAGAGCTGAGCGAGCGGACCATCGGGTTCCGTATCGACGACGAAGACCTCGAAGATCTCAAGACTGTGCGCGACGCGGTTGACTACGTGCACGACCGCGCCAAGTAGGGCTGAATGCCGAATGCGGCTCCTCTCCGGCCCGCATCGCAGAGCGGATTGTCATCGTCGCGCATGTTGAGGCGGATAATCGATGACTGATCACAGGGACGATTCGGGTGAACTGGACAGCCTGGCTGCAACAATCGGCCACTCGTTCGCCGATCGTAGCCTGTTGCGTCGAGCCCTTGCCCATCGATCGTGGTGCGCGGAGACAGCGGGAGCCGAGAGCAATGAGCGCCTGGAGTTTCTCGGTGATGCTGTCCTCGGCTGGGCAGTTGCCGGCATCGTTTTTCAACGTTTCGATGAGTTGCCCGAAGGGCAGATGACCGATCTCCGTAAGAGCGTCGTCAACGCTGGCACTCTTGCCGAGATAGCCCGAGAAATGGACCTCGGTCGCCATCTTCTTCTCGGGCGCGGCGAAGCGGCAGCTGGCGGCGCCGACAAGGCCTCGATTCTGTCCGACGCATTCGAGGCGGTACTCGGGGCGGTCTATCTCGACGGTGGAGCCGACTCTGCCTATCGGATGGTCGAGCGGCTGGTCGAGCCGCGCATACCTGACAACATAGGGGCGCTGAGCCAGCTCGACTACAAGACGCGGCTCCAGGAGTTGAGTGCCCGTTCCGGCTGCGGAGCGCCTGTATACGAGGTGTCATCCACCGGACCGGACCACGAAAGATCGTTTCGGGCCCTGGCCCTTGTCGATGGCAAGGTGCTTGGCGAAGGTGCAGGTCGATCGAAGAAGGCCGCTGAACAGGTCGCGGCTACTCAGGCTTGTCTCGCTCTCTCGTGATCAGTGAGCAGAGCTGACGTCTGGTGCCGGAGCTTCCTGAGGTCGAGACCGTTCGCAGAGGACTGCAACGCCATCTTGCCGGAAGACGGATCGTCGAGGTCGAGGTCGGGCGTGAACGTGTGGTTCGCCGGACTTCCCGAGAGGCGTTGATCGCCGGACTCACCGACACGGTCGTCGAACGAGCCGATCGACGCGGCAAGTACCTGCTGCTCCCGCTCGATTCGGGTGATTCGATGATGATCCACCTGCGAATGAGCGGGCAAGTGCTGCTCGCGGCAGGGGGAACCGAACGCCCTGCGCATACACACGTCGTCATGCATCTCGACGACGGAAACGAGGCCTGGTTCGCGGATCCACGGACATTCGGTGAAGTGGTCGTCTTCGATCCTGACCACATCGACAACGAATTGCCCGAGCTCAACAAGCTCGGCGTCGACCCGATTGCCGAGCGGTTCGAGTCGTCGGACCTCCATGCAGCGATCGGGCGGTCCAAGAGAGCGCTGAAACCCCTGCTGCTAGATCAGCATGTGGTCGCAGGTATCGGCAACATCTATGCGGACGAGATCCTGCACGATGCCCGGCTCCACCCTGAGCGAGCAGCATCGAGCCTTGACGCCCGTCGAGTAGAACGCCTCCATCGCTCCATCGTCAAGATCCTGACCTCGGCGATCAGCGCCGGTGGATCAACGCTCAGCGATTCGCAATACGTCGATCTGATGGGGGTGGGAGGTTCCTACCAGGATGAGCACGCGGTGTACGCCCGGGAGGGGTTGCGATGCCTCACCTGCGGGCGTGGATTCGTGCGTCGAATCGTTTCCGGCGGCCGCAGCACTCACTACTGTCCTGTCTGTCAACGATGAACGATCAGCCGGTGAGCGGTCCATCAGCGGTACCTCGGATCGGAGAGCGGCGGGGATTCAAGAGACAGACGCACCGAACGGGTAGTTTCGAGATGCTGTGTTTCTGAAGAGTCTCACCCTCAAGGGGTTCAAGTCGTTTGCCGAGAGCACGACCCTCGTTCTCGAGCCTGGGGTCACCGTTGTCGTTGGGCCAAATGGCTCCGGCAAATCGAACGTTGTCGACGCCGTTGCGTGGGTGCTCGGAGCGCAGGCACCCAAAGCGGTCCGCAGTCAAAAAATGGACGATGTGATCTTTGCCGGCACCACGAGCCGGCCCGCGCTTGGGCGAGCCGAGGTGAGCATCACGATCGACAACGCTGACGGCACGCTTGGCGTCGATCTCACTGAGGTCACCGTGACACGTGTGCTATTTCGATCTGGTGACTCCGAGTACGCGATCAACGGTGTCTCCTGTCGCCTGCTCGATGTACAAGAACTTCTGTCCGACGCCGGGGTCGGGCGACAGCAGCATGTGATCGTTAGCCAGGGCCAGATCGATGCCGTGCTGAATGCCCGTCCCGAAGAGCGCCGGGCCATCATCGAAGAAGCTGCTGGCGTTCTGAAGTTTCGCAAGCGTAAGGAGAAAGCCGAGCGACGCCTCGACGCGACCGAGGCAAACCTGCTGCGAGTGCAAGATTTGTTGCGCGAAGTTCGCCGTCAACTACGCCCGCTCGACCGCCAGGCGAAGGCAGCTGAACGTCACGGCGCGTTGATCGAAGAGTTGACCGAGGTCAAGACATTCGTTGCCGGTCGTGAGATCTCAACTTGGAGAACCAAGCTGCAGGCACTTGCCGCGACCAGGGTTGAGAGTGCGTCGTCCGAGGCCGAACTCAAATCGGCGCTGGCATCGCTCGATACGCAAGTGATGTCGATCGAGGCGCAGCTGTCTGCGCGTGGCGAAAGTGACGTGAGCGACCGACTGGTGCATGTCGAGCAATTGCGCGAGCGGGCCCGAGGGCTCGCGGCGGTGCTGACCGAGAGGCGTCGGTCTCTGGAACGCGACAGGGGCCAGCTCCTCGACGCGGGCGTAGTCGCCAACCTCGAGGCGGATGCCGCGCGATTCATCCAGGAACTCCTCGATGTCTCGAATGAGCTCGCAGAGACCGAACCGTCGGCGCAAGAACTCGCGTCTGATGAACAGTCCTTCTTCACCGAACGGACCACCGTGTTGGAAGCCGTCGGCTCTGATCAGTCGAGTGCCAAGGCGGCAGGCGCTGCGGCTGAGGTACGCGGCGAATTGCGCTCGGTCAAATCGACACGGGAACGGGCACAGGCCGAGTTGCGTCGGTTCGCCTCCAGGCATGAATCACTGGCTGAGAAGCTGACGACTTGCGCCGCGGACGCAGTCCGTTTCAGGGCCGACTGTGAAGAGGCCGGATCTGTCGAAGAACCCTTGGTCAACGAGGTAACAGCCGCTGAACAAGCACTCGTTGGGGTGACAGACGCCCAGGAGGTACGTCGCTCTACTCGGAACCAGGCGGCTGAGCAGGCGTCACGCTGGTCGGCAAGAGTTGAGGCGCTGCAAATGGCGCTCGACGCGGCCCGCGCCCGGGCAGGCGCTGAACGACTTGCAGGAGTCGATGGAGTTCTCGGAACGCTGCTCGATCTCATCGAGATCGACGACGGATGGGCCCCAGCCGTCGAAGCCGCCCTCGGCGAGTCGCTGACGGCCGTCGTCGTCGACGACCCATCGGCCGGGCGACGTGCGTTGGAGGCGCTGCGAAGCTCTGCAACAAGCGGTGCAGTAATTGCGCTCGGAGTGCGGCCTGCAGCGCCTCCCAGAACTCTCGATGGTGACAGTGTGCGTCCACACGCCAAGTCGTCGAGGGCTGGGGTGAACACGCTGCTCGATGGGCTTCTCGGATCTGCCGTACGGATCGATGACGTTGGCGATGCAGTCGATTCAGCGCTGCTTCACCCTGACGCCGTTGTGGTCACCGGTGAAGGCGACCGGTTTGGACTGAGTGGATGGCGTGTTGGGTCCGCGGGAAGTGGTGCGACCGCCGCCGCCCTCGACGATGCGATCGAACATTCGAAGCAAGCGGACGCAGGTTTGAAGGAAGCCACCGAGGCCGTCAATGCTGGCGAGAAGGACCTCGACACCGCTCGCGCCCTCGAACAAGAACTGACCCGCGCGCTCGACGCAAACGATGCTCGTTTCACCGCAGCGTCCGAAGGCCTCGCTCAGTCGCAGGTCGAGCAGCGTGAGTTGCGCACCGAGGTCGAGACGCTTGAACGGTCGATCGTCGATTCCGAATCGAATATCGATCGCGAGGACCAGCGAATCGGCGAACTCGAGGCGCTGCTTCCAGCACTCGAGTCAGATGAACAGGCTGAGTTCGACGCGGCGAAGGCGCGAGGTGAGCTGCGTGCTGAGATGGAGGCACGGTCAGCGCAACTCTCCTCGCGGCGCAAAGACCTCGAGGTTCGCACCGCCGGGTTGCAGGAGCGTCAGCAACTGTTGAATCGGCGACTCGAAGAGACCGAGAATCGTCTCGCGGCTGATGCTGATGCCAGAGAGGCCGCCGAAGGGCAACGCATCCAGATCGAGTTGGCAATAGGGGCGATCGACCGGCTTGTCGAGTTCGTGGCTGGGCATCGCAGCGTCGTTGAGACGCTTCACATGGAGCTGGTCGAGCAGCGCCGACGACAGAGCGACGAGGTGCGCGGGCTGACCAGCGAATTGGATCAGCTACGTCGATCGCGTAGTGAGAAGGAGCAATCTCTCGAAGCCTCGCGAGAGAGGTCGCGTCAAGCGGAGCTCGGTGAGGCCGAGGCCAAACTTCGCCTCGAAACGGCAATCGAGACTCTCCGGCGTGATCTGGACATCGAGCCCGAAGCCGCTGAAGCGGCTCCGATGCCCGAGATGCCGGACGGAGCTACTCCTGCGGGTCGGGTGCGTGAACTCGAGCGAGAGCTGCGGTTGTTGGGCCCGATCAATCCGCTTGCGCTGGAGGAGTTCAATGAGCTCCAGACCCGTCACAAGTTCCTCGAAGAGCAGCTCGAAGATGTTCGCACTACGCGTCGCGATCTGGCTCGGGTGATTGCCGCCGTCGATGCCGAGATCCAGAATGTATTCGCAACCGCTTTCGCCGACGTGAGTGAGAACTTCACACTGCTGTTCGGCCTGCTATTCCCCGGGGGTGTCGGCAAGTTGCGGCTGACCGCCCCGGACGACATGTTGAACACCGGAATCGAGATCGAGGCGAAACCGAGCGGCAAGAACGTCAAGAAGCTCTCGCTGCTCTCCGGTGGCGAACGCAGCCTGACCGCGCTCGCCTACCTGTTCTCGGTGTTCCGCTCGCGGCCGTCACCGTTCTACGTGATGGACGAGGTCGAGGCTGCCCTCGATGACGTCAACCTTCATCGCTTCCTCGGGCTGATCCAGGAGTTCCGCAAAGATGCGCAACTGATCATCGTGTCGCACCAGAAGCGCACGATGGAAGCAGGCGACTGCCTGCTCGGGGTCAGCATGCAGCCGGGCGGCTCCAGCAAAGTGGTCACCGAACGCATCACCTCCGCTACGGCCTGACCCAAGAACGCTCCCACACCGCGGTCTGTGTCGGCAGAAACATGTGGCGCATCGGTATGTGCTGACTCAGGATCTGGGGCAGATGGGCCGGGGATTGGCAGATAGCGTCGGCGGCAATGGGTATTGAAGTTGTCTTTCTGATCCTGGCCGCCCTAGTGGTCGTCTTCGGCATCGCTGTCGTTGTCATCAGCCGTCGTAATCAGGCGAAGTCAGCAGTGGTCGCGAGACGACCCGAAGCGCCGCCGACACCACCACCGAGGCCCGAAGCGGTCCAAGAGACCGACACTCTCGTCGAGGAAGTAGTCGAGCCGGAAGCCCCGGCCTCGCTGCGGGACCGCCTGACCAAGGCCCGTTCGACGTTCACGGGCGCATTTGCCGGGATTCTCGGGCGCGGCGATATCACAGACGAAACCTTCGACGAACTGGAAGAGGCGCTGTTGAGGGCCGATGTCGGCGTCGGAGTGACTACAGAGTTGCTCGACGGGTTACGTTCGAAGCTCGAGGCGAAGGAGATCGCGGACCCGGCAGAACTGCTCGATGCGCTGCGAGATGAGATGAACGAGCGCCTTGCCGATGCCGATCGTTCTCTCGGTTTTGAGGCGGGCGAAGCTGATAGTCCGAACGTCTGGATGTTCGTCGGTGTGAACGGCGTGGGCAAGACAACCACCATCGGCAAGCTCGCGAATCAACAGATCATTGACGGCCGTACGGTGCTTCTCGCTGCTGGTGACACGTTTCGCGCCGCGGCTGCAGAACAGCTCACAACGTGGGCCGAGCGGTCGGGAGCGGAAATCGTTCGGGGTGCGGAGGGTGGAGATCCGAGCGCCGTGATCTTTGATGGCGTCGAGAGCGCCTCTGCGCGGGGCATCGATCTGGTCATGGCCGACACTGCGGGCCGCCTCCACACCAAGTCCAACCTGATGGAGGAGCTGCGTAAGGTTCGCCGAGTTGCGGAGAAGGGTGCCGGTCGGGTGACCGAGACGCTGCTCGTGATTGATGCCACAACCGGTCAGAACGGCCTGATCCAAGCACGTGAATTCAGTGAGGCCACCAACGTGACGGGCGTCGTCCTCACGAAGCTCGATGGGTCTGCCAAGGGCGGCATCGTGTTCGCGATCGAAACCGAACTCGGCATCCCGATCAAGTTGGTTGGCCTCGGTGAGACGATCGACGATCTGACCGTTTTCGACCCCGAAGAGTTCGTCTCGGCTCTCTTCGATCTCTGACCCACCCCACCCCACCCCGAACCAACCTGAAATCTTGCGCGAATCGGACGCCTGGCGTCCGATTCGCGACGCATTTCGGAATGCGGGCTACACGACAACCTGAAATCTTGCGCGAATCGAACGCTCAGCGTTCGATTCGCGCAAGATTTCAGGTTGGGGGGTTGGGCTGGGGGGTCGGGGGTGTGGTCTGGCACAATTCTCGAATGACCACCACCGATCCGGAAACCCAGCGCGTCAGTGAAGCAATCGATGCTCTGCTGGCCGAGCACGATCCGAAGACAACCGAAAACGTTGATTTCCGGGGAGCGCGTTACGACGCTGGGGTGGCCTGGGTGCACTTTCCCGAGGGCGCCGGCGGCCTCGGCGTGCGACCTGAGCTGAACAAGCTTGTCGAGCAACGGCTTCGCGAGGCGGGCGCGATGCCTACCGATCCCAGCACTTTCTTCATGGCGCTGGCTGGCCCGACGATTGCAACTCACGGCAGCGAAGAGGCGAAAGAACGTTTCCTCCGGCCGATGTTCACGGGTGAAGAAAAGTGGTGTCAGCTGTTCTCCGAACCCGGCGCCGGCTCCGACTTTGCCGGCCTAGCCACTCGCGCTGTACGCGACGGCGACGAATGGGTGGTCAATGGCCAGAAGGTGTGGAACACGCTTGCCCATCTAGCTGACTTCGGGATGCTGGTCACCCGTACAGACCCCGAGGCGCCCAAACACAAGGGGATGACCTACTTTGCCCTCGACATGCACGCCCCCGGTGTGGAAGTACGTCCGCTCCGGCAGATCACCGGCGAGGCGGAGTTCAACGAGGTCTACATGACTGACGTGAGGATTCCCGATGCTCATCGCATCGGCGACGTCGGCGAGGGTTGGCGGGCAAGCCTCACGACGTTGATGAATGAGCGCAACGCGATTGGCGGTGGCGGGGGAGGCGTTGGAAAGCGGGGCGCCGGCGCCAACGAAGTGGTCAGTATCTGGAACGACCTCGATGAGTCGCTACGAACGGCTCCCCGCAAGGACCAGATGATGCAAATCTGGGTAAAGGGTGAAGTCGGCCGGCTTACGAATCGTCGAGCGGGCGAAAATGCCAAGGCGGGCAACCCGGGACCCGAGATGTCGATCGCCAAGCTCGCACACTCTGAGCTGAACAAGGAGATCTTCGAGTTTTGTATCGATCTGCTCGGTGCCAACGGGCTCGTCGGCTACGACTACACGTTCCGCCGTCCGGGAGATCTCGACATCGATGGCAGTGGCCGGGGCCCTCATTACGCGTTCCTTCGCGTACGCGCGAACACGATCGAGGGTGGCACGTCGGAGATCATGCGCAACATCCTTGGTGAGCAAGTCCTCGGTCTGCCGGGTGAACCTCGCGTCGACAAGGCCGGCCCTTGGAACGAGGTTCCCCGCAACTGACCAAATGAGACGAAAGGGGTCTGACCCGTTTCGTCTCATTTGGATAGCCTGGATGGTCTCATGTTCGACAATCTGTCCAACCGACTCGAGGGGATCGTCAAGAAGATCCGCGGCAAGGGTCGACTCACCGAGGCTGACATAGATGAGGTAATGAAGGAGATCCGCACGGCTCTCCTTGAGGCCGACGTCAACGTTGCGGTCGTTCGTACGATCACCAACAGGATCCGCGAGGCGGCTGTCGGTGCCGCCCGGTCGGGTGCGCTCGACCCCACTCAGCAGGTGGTCAAGGCCGTCAACGACGAGTTGACGCGAGCTCTCGGCGGCGAGACGCTTTCGATCACATACGCATCGAGGCCGCCGACCGTCGTGCTGATGGCCGGTTTGCAGGGTTCCGGTAAGACCACCGCCTCGGCCAAGCTCGCAGCCTGGTTCAAGACACAAGGGCGCCAGCCGTTGCTCGTCGGTGCTGACCTGCAACGTCCGGCTGCTGTGGAGCAGCTTCGCACGCTCGGCGGCCAGATCGAGGTGCCTGTTTTCTCCGACCCGTCTGACCCGATCCAGGCATCCGCGGCGGGTCTTGATGAGGCCAAGCGCCTCGGGCGCGATGTCGTCATCGTCGACACTGCCGGCCGCCTCTCGATCGACACCGAGATGATGGAGCAGGTCCGCCAGATCTCTGTCGCTGTAGAGCCCGATTACACCTTCCTCGTCGTCGACGCGATGACCGGTCAGGATGCCGTACAGACGGCTGACGCATTCCACACGACGCTGCAGATCGATGGCGTCATCATGTCGAAGATGGACGGCGACGCCCGTGGCGGTGCAGCGCTTTCCGTCAAGGAAGTGATCGGGCGCCCGATCGCTTTCGCATCAACTGGCGAGAAACTCAACGAGTTCGAACAGTTCCACCCCGAGCGCATGGCCAGCCGCATCCTCGGGATGGGCGACATGCTCACACTTATCGAGCAGGCCGAGAGCGCGTTCGAGGCCGACGAGGCTGAAGAAGCAGCCGCCAAGCTCATGGGTGGCCAGTTCACCCTCGACGACTTCCTCGACCAGATGCAGCAGCTGAAGAAGATGGGCCCACTCGGCAACCTGATGGGCATGATGCCCGGAGTTCCGAAAGAACTGAAGGGCGCCAAGATCGAAGACGACGACCTCAAGCCGATCGAAGCGATCATCCGCTCGATGACACCGGAGGAACGAGCCCAGCCCGTAATCATCAACGGCAGCCGCCGTAGTCGAATTGCGGCCGGTTCCGGAACACAGGTCGGCGACGTCAACCGCCTCGTCAAGCAATTCGGTGAGATGCAGAAGATGATGAAGAAGTTCGGCATGGCATCTGGAAAGCCTGGCAACAAGGGGAGGAAGGGCAAGAAGGGGAAGAAGGGCAAGAAAGGCCCAGCCGCTCGTGGCCTCCCGCCCGGTGCTGGATTCGACCCGACGAACCCCGGACAGGGCATGGATCTGCCCGGTCTGCCCGGAATGCCGAACATGCCAGGAGTGCCTGGCATCCACAATCCGTAACAACCAACCCGCAAACGGCGAAATGCGGGAGGGGATCGGACCTCACGCCGCTACCCTTTCGACGTTCTCATTTGCACCCAGGAGTGACGATTTCAGATGGCAGTCAAGCTGCGACTCACACGTGTCGGCAAGAAAAAGCAACCGCAATACCGCATTGTTGCGGCTGACTCGCGCTCCCCGCGCGACGGCCGCTTCATCGAGATCCTGGGTCACTATGACCCACGCCAGGATCCGTCGGCGCTCACCGTCGACAACGACGCGGCAGTCAAGTGGCTCGATGTCGGGGCTCAGCCGACCGAACGGGTCCGTAAGCTCCTCCAGATCTCCGGTGCCATGGAGCAGTTCGAGTCCTCTAAGGCGGCGAAGTGACCGACACCGCAGGTTCCGACATTGTCGAATCGGACGAAATTGCGCCGACCGCAGTTGCCGTCCTGAGCCACATCGTCAAGTCCATCGTCGACGATCCTGACGCAGTCACGGTCGAAGTCGATGAATCCGGCCGCCGACCGACGCTCAACGTCCGTGTCGGTGATGGCGATCTCGGTCGTGTGATCGGCCGTCGCGGTCGAACGGCGTCGAGCATTCGTACCGTTACTCGCGCGGCAGCGAGCAAAGACGATGTCGAGATCGACATCGAATTTCTCGACGACTGATTCACACCGCCGCTCACGGCCTGGGTGCGGTTGGGAAGGCTGAGATGGAATCCTCTGCATCAGATTCTCCCGAACAATCCGTTCCCGACCTGCTCGAGGTCGGCCATATTCGGCGGCCGCACGGCTTGCGTGGTGAGGTGTTCGTTCAGCTCACCGATGATGTCGATGCGCGGGTTGCCCCCGGCGCTGAGGTCCTTGCCGGCGACGAGACACTTGTCGTCGAGACATCACGGGTTGCTTCGAATGGCCGCCGTGTCGTCAAGTTTGCTCAGATCGCTGACCGAACGGCTGCGGAGAAATACACCAACGTGTTGCTCCGGGGTGCACCAATCGACGAGCCGGGCGCTCTGTGGGTGCATGAGCTGATAGGTGCCCGGGTAATGGAGATCGACGGGACGCCGAGGGGAATCTGCACTGCGGTTCTTGCCAACCCTGCCGCTGACATCCTCGAGCTCGACTCGGGACACCTCGTTCCTTCGAATTTCGTAGTTACCAACGTTGATGGTGTTGTCACGGTTGACGCACCCGACGGTCTGTTTGATCTCGGCACGTGACGGTCCTCGAAGCATGAACGCTCTTCGAATCGACGTCTTCTCACTGTTTCCGGGCCTTGTCGACCGGTTCTGTTCTGAAAGTCTGCTCGGCAAGGCGCGAGGGAGCGGGCTGCTCGACCTCCGCTGCCACGACATCCGCGATCAGGCATCCGACATCCATCGCACGGTTGATGACGCACCGTTCGGAGGGGGTGCAGGCATGGTGATGCAGGCCCAGCCGATCTTCGAGGCTGTCGAAGTGGCAGATCCGCCCCGCCCGCTCTTCCTGCTGGGGCCGGGCGGGAAACCCTTCGATCAGGCGATGGCCGATGAGCTCGCTGGAACTGAAGGGTTCAGCTTGCTTTGTGGGCGCTACGAAGGAGTCGACCATCGAGTTCGGCAGCATCTAGTCGATGGTGAGATCAGCATCGGTGATGTCGTACTCAGCGGGGGAGAGGTGGCCGCCTGTGTCGTGATCGAGGCTGTCAGCCGGCTTCGTGAGGGCGCAATGGGCAACGCCGCAAGTCCAATTACGGAGAGTTTCGGTGCGTCTGGCCTGCTCGAAGAACCACAGTTCACGCGGCCGGCAGAGTTTCGTGGATGGGAGGTTCCCGAGATCCTCCGTAGCGGAGATCATGCGCGCATCGAACGTTGGCGCCACGCGCAGCGGCTACATCGCACGATTCGGGATCGCCCGGGGCTCATCGATACCGCCGGTGGTCTCACAACGGATGATGAAGCACTGTTGGAAGAGTTCCCTGCAGTCCCGTATCATTGATAGGCCCCATTGGAGCGGTTCGCGCGCCGATGATGAATTTCACGAATACAATGTCTCGGCCACTCGGCCCAGTTCGCCCTCAACAACGCAGGTAGACGCCATGAAAGCCACTGACATCATCGACAACGATTCGCTTCGCAGCGATATCCCCGAGTTTCAGGCGGGCGACGAACTGAAGGTCCACGTGCGTGTGGTCGAGGGTGGCAAAGAGCGCATCCAGGTGTTCCAGGGCGACGTCATCGGTCGTCAAGGCGGTGGCTTGCAGGAGACCTACACGGTCCGCAAGCTCAGCTACGGCGTCGGAGTCGAGCGCACTTTCCCGGTGCACACTCCGACTGTTCAGAAGATCGAGGTCGTCAAGCGTGGCGATGTCCGTCGAGCCAAGCTCTATTACCTGCGCGACCGCAAGGGTAAGGCTGCCCGAATCCGCGAGAAGCGCGACTTCTGATTCCCGGCGGTGTCGCAACCGCCGTGAGGTGTATCGACGCTGTTTCAGCGTCCTGATCGGGCAAGCAGCCCCTCCCGTCACTCCTGCTGGAGGTTCTGATGATGCCTGCCGATTCCCATGATTCCCCGTACACGCCCACGAGCAGCCAGGCGAACCGCTCTCGCGGGCGCTGGGGCGAAGATCTGGCCGCCTCGCTGTACAAGCGTCAGGGATATGAAATCCTGGATCGGAATTGGCGCTCAAGAACTGGTGAGCTCGACCTGGTTCTCCGACTGGGTACAAGCATTGTGTTCAGCGAGGTCAAGACCCGGCGAAATGATGACTACGGTCCGGCTGCGGCAGCGGTCGGAGTCGCCAAGCAGCGCCGCATTCGTCATCTTGCGGTTGAGTGGCTGCGTGTGAAAGGCATCGGAACGGACTCGATCCGTTTTGATGTCGTCGCGATCACTGGAGTTGAGATCGAACTCATCGAGGACGCGTTCTGAACCGCGAGCCGCCGTGGCCGGTTATCCGGCGATCGCCCAAGCAAGCAATGCAATGCAGATCAGGATTGCGGAGGCGACGAGAACGTAGTCGGATGGCTTCGCCTGGAACTTCTGGTACGGGTTGAATCCCACGGAAGCCATTATTGTCGACCGGCATGACCACCGAAACTCGCGAGCTGGAAACAATCACGGTTGAACGCTGTGACGGGGTGGTCACGATCACTCTGAGGCGGCCTGAGAAGAAGAATGCCGTGACCGATCAGATGTGGGACGAGTTGCTTGTCGAATTCAGATTCATCGCCGAGAGCTCCAGCGATCGGGCCGTGATCTTGACCGGTGCTGGCGGGAACTTCTGCTCCGGGGTCGACCTCTGGGCCGGGAAGGCCGATGGTCAGGACCCAAAGCATCAGTTGGCATACATGCGCACGATGAGCGGAATTTGCATGAGCTTGCATCGGCTACCTCAGCCGACAGTGGCAAAGGTTCGCGGTGTTGCAGTAGGGGCTGGGCTCAACATGGCACTCGGGTGTGATCTCGTCGTCGCCGATGACACCGCTCGGTTCTCAGAGATCTTCGCCCGCCGCGGACTGAGCATTGACTTCGGCGGCTCCTGGGTTCTTCCGCGCTTGATCGGAATGCATCGGGCCAAGGAACTGGCGCTGCTCGCCGAAATCATCGGTGTCGAGGAAGCTGCAGCAATGGGTCTGGTCAATCGCGTCCTGCCTGCCGACGAACTGGACGCTTTCGTCGACGACTGGGCTCGCCGCCTCGCAAGTGGGCCGCCGATCGCTCTCGCGATGACCAAGCGACTCCTCAACAATTCGTTCAACGTCACGCTCGAGGAGGCTCTCGACGACGAGGGACTCTCGCAGTCCGTGAACGTACATACGAAGGACACCGTCGAGGCCGTCACTGCATTCGTCGAGAAACGTGAGCCGGTCTTCCACGGTCGCTGACGATCGCCATCCAGTTGGCGGCTGGTGTGTCGAACATGACACCCTGAATCGTGAATCAGGGCTTAGAATGGCCCTCGAAACGTCCGGTTGAAGTCGGCGTTACCTGCCAACTCCCGAGGTGTAAATGACAAGCCAACTTGCTGAAATGTCGCGCGCGCTCCCAAGGCCGGGTAAGCGCAGCGAATGGCTCACTGATCCGAAGACAAACCTGATGTCGGGCCTCGTTGTCGCCCTGGCTCTGATCCCAGAGGCGATCTCGTTCTCGATCATTGCCGGCGTCGACCCGAAGGTCGGGTTGTACGCGTCGTTCTCGATCGCCATCGTGATCTCCATCGCAGGTGGACGCCCCGGAATGATCTCCGCAGCGACGGGTGCGATGGCCCTGGTAATCGTGCCACTTGTCGCTGAGTACGGAACCGGATATCTGTTTGCTGCGACGGTACTTGCAGGCCTCATACAGATCGGGCTCGGTTATCTGGGCGTGGGAAGCTTGATGCGTTTTATTCCCCGAACGGTCATGATCGGTTTCGTCAACGCTCTGGCAATCTTGATTTTCCTCGCCCAGATCCCACACATCTTGCTGACAGGCGATGATGCCGAGCCTGGCGAGTTCCGGATGAACCTGCTGTTCATCGCAATTGGACTGGCAATCATCTACGGGCTGCCACGCCTGACGAAAGCAATCCCCTCGCCACTGGTCGCAATTGTTGTGCTGTCTGTTGCGGCAATTGCCTTCGACCTGCAACTTCCGACCGTCGGTGACATGGGTTCACTTCCCGGATCTCTACCTCTGCCAGGGCTCCCCGACGTGCCGTTCAGCTTCGCGACGCTGAAGATCATTCTCCCGTTCTCGGTAACACTGGCCCTTGTCGGTCTGCTCGAGTCGCTGCTGACGGCCCAGCTGCTCGATG
>Ga0209013_10001346_pt1 | contig 22660 bp, 17 predicted proteins | sample Cruoilmetagenom2_FD_187291 | JGI IMG/M metagenome (GOLD analysis project Ga0209013, IMG submission 187291) | Oil polluted marine microbial communities from Coal Oil Point, Santa Barbara, California, USA - Sample 2 (SPAdes) (version 2) | ecosystem: Environmental > Aquatic > Marine > Oil seeps ... | reverse complement strand
CAATTCTCGACGGATTTGGGTGATTTCATTCTGCAGTTCATTTACCTGCGCCAGTCCTTCAAGACGTGCTGTTTCCAGAACGTCTCTCCTCTCGTCCTCGATATTTTCCAGGCGTTCGTTTAGGTCTGAGCGTAAGTCTTCCGCTTCCTGACGTGCGTTTTCAGCAGCGGCGCGTGCCTGACGTGCCATGTCCCGCTGGCGATGGATCTCATCCAGTAATTCTTCGGCCTGCAGATCCTCGGGACGAAGTTCGGAACGTGCCTCAGTTACGATCGATTCGGGCAGCCCAAGGCGCTGAGCGATTGCCAGGGCATTGGAACGGCCCGGCAATCCAATCGTCAGGTGGTAAGTGGGCTGTAAGGTATCCAGGTCGAATTCAACGCTGGAGTTGACCACGCCCTGGGTGTCATTGGCATACTCCTTCAATTCGGGGTGATGTGTGGTCACCAATGTGGTAATTCGCCGGTCTAATAAATGATCGAGCAGCGCCCTTGCCAACGCTGCGCCTTCTTGGGGGTCTGTCCCAGCGCCCAGTTCGTCCATTATGACCAGGCTCTTGCTGTCCGCCTGTTCAAGTAAACGAATGATATTGGTGATGTGCCCTGAGAATGTTGACAGCGATTGTTCAATAGACTGCTCGTCCCCAATATCAGCATAGATTTCCATGAACAGGCTGATCTCGGAACCCATACAAACAGGGATGTGTAATCCCGATTGGGCCATAAGAGAAAGCAACCCCACTGTCTTTAATGTGACCGTTTTACCGCCGGTATTGGGTCCGGTGATGATCATTGCATAGGTCTGCGGGTCGAGTTCGACATCGATTGGTACGACTGTTTCAGGATCCAGGAGCGGGTGGCGTGCTTCATAAAGTTTAATAATGGTACCTGGATGCTGTGTGCCTTTGGGTTGGATGCGATGCAGGAGCGGTTGTGTTGCGTTAAGACGGTTGGCATGTTTAGCGCGCGCCAGGGTCAGATCGATGATGGCCACAATCTCGACAGTGTGATTGATCTCGTAGGCATAATCGACAACCAGCTGCGATAATTCGGCTAAAATTCGCCGCTCTTCATCGCGTTCCGCCAGCTGCAGCTCCCGGAATTTATTGTTGAGGTCGACGACCGACAACGGCTCGACGAACAGGGTCGCGCCTGAAGCAGATTGATCATGGACGATGGATTTGAGGCGCCCCTTGAACTCAGCCCGCAGCGGCAGCACGTACCGCCCATCCCGCTGTGTCACCAGGGCGTCCTGTAAAAATTGGGCGATCTTTGGGTCGTTCACCATACGTTGTAGCTTGTTGAGCAAACGATCGTGAGCGATGCGCAGGTCATGACGGATGTTAGATAATTTGGGGGAGGCGCTGTCCAGTATCTCGCCTCGTTCTGAAATTGCCCTTGATACGGTGTCGATCAATCCTGGGGCTTCAGGCAGCTGCAGTGCAAGATCCACGATGTGCGGGTATTGGTCCTGCAGGCGTTCCAGCTTGCGTTTCAGCGTGCGTGCTGCGATTAAAGTGTACTTGATATCCAGCAGCTGGCCAGGATCGAGCACAACTGCATGCTCTGCAAGGTCAACCGCGGGCCGCACGTCGCGTGCGCCGCCGATTGACAAACCTGCGTTGAGTTCTAATAGCTGGATGGCTTCATGTGTTTCATCAAGAAGCCGTTTCGCTGCGATGAGATCATTCGTCGGTCTGACATTGCGTGCTAACTCGGCCGAAGCAGGGAAATCACACAATTCTGCCAGTTGTTCCAAAATCTTTCCGAATTCGAGTGTGTCGAGTGTCTTAGTGTCCATGCGGTTCTTATTTGTACGCGTTAAATCTTTGGGGAGTGTACCATACCGCCCTGATTGAGGGGAGGGGAAGTACCCAGAGGATATAGGTGAAGGGATAATGATTCGGGAAATCAAAAAGGTGGAATTACTATGGAAATGAGCGAACACATCGAAAACCGAGGTAATAGACCTCCCAGTAATCCGGATTGTACCAACTGCGGTCAGCGGACCTCAGTAAATTTCTTTGCGGATACGTCCATGAACCCCCTCGCAACATCCGCGTAGTGTTACTCATACAGATGCTTTTCTCCTGATCCGGACTGCTATTGTCGCTGTCGGGCTGGCAGCCACGGTCGGTCTACCTAAAGGCGTTTCTATTCCTTCAGGGGTGTTGGTTGATGGACTCGCGGTATGCTGATGGCAATGGTGGTTTCGTACTCGTGGGCGAAACAGAGTTTTGTGTACTTGTTGCTGGAATCTCGGTTTCAACCTTTGCTGTACAGGCGTTTAAAATTATTCCAACGGAAATCGCTGTAAGAAAAAAATAATTTCGAAGGTGCATGAAACAATTCCTTTTCTTGATTATTTTCCACAAATAATTGAGAGCATTCGCCTCATGTGCTGTTATCCCCCTGTTCCGATGCTTTGGGCACAACGGAATCCATAGTACCAGGCAGCATAACCAGGAGGAGCGCTGAAGCGCGCAGTAGCGCTGACATTATCATGCATACCGTCTGGGTGATACCAGGCGCTTCCCCGGAAAACGCGATGGCTGGTTTCGTCTTCTAAAATGCTAACTTCTCTGCCATCGAAGGCATTATATGGGTATGGCTGGTAAGTACTGCTGGTCCATTCGAAGAGACTGCTGCTCATGTCGAGCGCACCCACCCATGATGCTCCCCGCGGCTTGCTGCCAACTTCGGGCACAATATTACGGCTTAACCACCGCACAACATTATCTCTGATAAATTCATCCCCCCATGGATAAAGCAAACTATCCGGGCCGCGAGCGGAATATTCCCATTCGGCCTCTGTTGGCAAGCGTGCAGAACGCCAGGCGCAGTAAGCATCGGCTCCCACCCACCGCACACTTTCGAGGGCATGGTTGACTCGTGCTGGCATAGGAATCCATTGATTGCCCTGAAAAATCAACTGCTTCGCAGTTGGAAATACTGAATTGCCAGGATCAAGCCAGTAAGTATAATTTTCTACAGGTTCAACCTGCCCATTCAAGAACTGGGCAAATTGCGCTACAGTCACTTCGGTGAGATCGATCCAGAAAGGTTGCTCGAAGCAAATTTCATGAACGGGCTGTTCTTCCGGGAGGTTTTCATCATATCCCATTATGAAGCAGCCTGCGGGGACGAGGGTCATTGGGATGCTATCAAATTCTCGGATGATGGGAGTCCATTCATCATTGGTGGAAACACCGGTGCAAGCCTTCTCTGGTAACCCGGCGGCCTGGCAGTCTATCGTAGTCACCGCAGGTTGCTCTTGTGGAGATTGTGAAAAACCTTTGACAAAGTTCAGTAAGATTTCTTGGACCTCTTCTCCGTTATCTTCGAAGAGCAAACCGGAAGCATGTGCGTATCCCGGGTAGAGATAAAATTCTTTTGGTTCCGCTGTTGTCTCAACCATCTCGATGAAATCGGTCACGAAATCTGTGCCAGCCTGGTCTTCTTCGGCGATCATGAAGATTTTTGGGATGGTCAGGTTTTCGAGATCCTGGCGCGTAACCAGCCGCCCCGCGCCAAGATCCTGGGGGCCAGATAAGTTCACCAGCCCGATGAGTTCCATTTCCTTTGCGGCGGCCATACAACCCGTGCCACCCATGCTGGCGCCCATACAAATGATCTTTTTGAAACCTTGCTGGTTGAGATAGCGAATCGCGGCCTTGACGTCATTTCCTACCGAACTAAAGTCTTTGGTGCCCGGCGAATCACCATGCCCGCGGAAATCGAAAGTGAGGGTCGGAAATCCCGCTTCTACGAGGCGGTCAGCAAAGGTTTCCCAGCTTTGATGCGAGCTGTAATATTCGTGGGCCAGCAATACGGCAATCGGATGTGCGGGACTGGTTTTTGGTTGGTGGAGGTATCCCACCAGATTGAAACCATCTTGTGTTTTGAGGTTGACCAATTCAAGATCCTCTGGGAGGGTAGTGGGCGTGGCTGTAGGTTTGGGCGTGTTGGTTACGGGAAGCGGAGTATAGGTGGGAGGCACCGGTGTGGATGAAGGATGCACTGATGTCGCAGTAGGTGTAGGTGGCAATGTTGTTGCCAATTCTGGCGTTGAACTAGAAACCAGAATCACTTGAGCTTCGTTAACCGAGGCATCACGCTTGCTGCAACCAGTAAAGAGGAACAATAGGATTATCGTAATGAAGAGTTTTCTTTGGTGGGCAAACATGCTGATTCTCCTAATAAGTTACGACGCTGAAAAATATGGATATTCATAATTTAGCAGTTCTGCGCCCAGATTTCATCCCCCAATTAGGGGACTAGATGGGGGATTTTGAGAGTGCTAAAGGACCGTCTTCTTTTTATTTCGTTTAACCACGGGAACTAAATAACAAATTTTGGCGTCTATGTGACAGGCAGGAGTATTTGGAAAAGGAGGAATACCCATGTCGAAAAAACATAGATATTTTATTGTTCTTGTTGTCGTGAATTCTGTCGCCCTGATTCTGGTCTCTGCTTGTGGTGGTGCTGTATCCCAGAGGTCGCAGACTGAATTCTATTCAGGTGATTATTTGGCGGCTGTCACGGAGGCGGAAGGCCAGAGCTCAGTGATGTATCTGTCTGCGCACCCAACCCAGCTGGCACCCCCTAATGACCAGGCTTACCATGATGTGTTTTTTGAGGATTACGGTGTGAATCCGTTCATCGATACCGAGGATGACCAGTTGTCCACATTTGCCCTGGACGTGGATACAGGATCCTACTCGATCGCGCGATATTACTTAAACGATGGAAACCTGCCCCCGAATGATGCCGTACGAGTGGAAGAATTTATCAACTATTTCGATCACGATTATCCTTACCCGCCGGAAGGAAAGGCATTTGGCATTTACATCGATGGCGCACCCTCACCTTTTGGTGAGACTGAACGATATCAGATGATGAGAGTTGGAATTCAAGGTTACGCGGTGCCCGCGGAATTACGTAAGGATGTCTCATTGACGTTCGTAATCGACGTGTCCGGATCGATGGACATGCAGGATCGACTCGGACTTGTGAAGGAGTCACTGGAACTGCTCCTTGAACAGCTAAGACCAACGGACCAGGTCAGCATCGTTGTGTATGGATCGTATGCCCGCGCCATTTTGGAGCCAACCAATGGCGATCGTACAGAAACGATTATGAATACTATTCGTGCCCTGCGAGCTGAGGGTTCGACCAACGCTGAAGCAGGGCTGTATCTTGGCTATCAGATGGCAATGCAGGCATTCAATCCAGAAGGGATCAATCGCGTAATCTTGTGTTCAGACGGCGTGGCAAATGTAGGCAATACCGGTGCGGGATCGATCTGGGAGTCGGTGAAAGGCTACGCCAGTGAGGGCATTACCTTGACCACGGTCGGATTTGGGATGGGTAACTATAACGATGTATTGATGGAGCAGATGGCCGACAACGGCGACGGCTTCTACGCCTACGTCGATACAATCAATGAAGCAGAACGGCTCTTCGTTGAAAATTTGACAAGCACCCTTCAAGTGATAGCAATGGACGCCAAAGTCCAGGTCGATTTCAATCCTGAAGTCGTCGCCCGGTATCGTTTGATTGGGTTTGAGAACCGGGCGGTCGCTGATGATGATTTTCGTGATGATACGGTGGATGCGGGGGAGATTGGAGCCGGCCATGACGTAACTGCGCTGTATGAGATCAAAATGCATCCAGAGGCGGCAGGGCGGATTGCGACCGTATTCATGCGTTGGCAGGATCCTGACAGCCGCAAAGTATTCGAACTAAATCAGGATATCGACTTTGCGGAAATCGCAGCCAGCTTCAGCGAAACAGACCCGTATTTCCAGTGGGATGTGCTGGTGGCAGAGTTTGGCGAAATTTTGCGTGAAAGCTACTGGGCGCAGGACAGCACCCTGCTAGGAGTGCTGGAGGATGTAGAGCGTGTAAGCCGCTTGTTAGGCGAGGATGCAGATAGAATTGAGTTTGTGGATATGGTTAGGCGCGCGAGCCAGTTGGCGATCGAACCTTAACCACCATAATTAGCTTTTGTTATGATTCGAACCTTAAAAGCGCCGCTATTTCAATTGTTTATTCGTCAAGTTTTTTTGCTGTCGCACCCTGAGCGGCATGACAAAGGTATATCTGGGTTTCGCGTTCGGCGGTGTTATATCCATCTTGAAGATTAATTATAAAATCTTCTACGTATTCAGTTTCAACTAGGTTTACCGTACAGCCGCCAAACCCGGCGCCAGTCAATCGGGCGCCGTAGCAGCCGGGGGTTCCGCGCGCGAGCTCTACCAGGATGTCCAATTCGGGGGTACTGACTTCGTACAGATCACGTAGACTTGCGTGCCCGGCAAACATCAGCGCCCCGAAGGCATCCGCATCACCTCGCTCAAGCACGCTGCGGGCAGATTCGACCCTAGCAATCTCTTTAACCACGTGCTCGGCACGGCGGCTCACGACTTGCGGTAGATATGGGCTGAAGGCCATGAACTCTGGGGGTTGGATATCCCTTAGTGATTCCAGGTCGGGTTTGTATTGGCGAAGAATTTCAACCGCCTGTTCGCAAGATGCACGTCGCTCGTTATATGCGGAGTCTGTCAGGCTGCGCCGTACGCCAGAATCAGCGATGACGACAGCCGTATGGGGTGGTAGGGAAATCGGTTCCCATGCCAGGTTACGCGTGTCAAAAAATAGAGCATGTCCCTCTACTCCGCAGGCGCTGGCGAACTGGTCCATCAATCCGCTCGATACACCAACGTAATCATTTTCAGCGTGCTGGCATAATCTAGCCAATTCCAGTCGATCGATCTGCCGGTCACCATATTCGCTCCACAGAAAGCCAAATCCGACCTCGACTGCGGCTGACGAGCTCAGACCAGAACCTATGGGCACATTTGAGGAGAACATAATGTTCGCTCCACTCACATGCATCCCCGTTTGCTGGAGTGCCCAAGCAACACCAGCAGGGTACAAAGCCCATTTCGGTAAAGGAATACCGTCGAGGTCATTTTTTTGTTCAAGTTCGAGTAAATTAAATGATATTGCCTGGTTGAGATCTTGAGCGTAGACCTTGACGGTATCGGAAGAGTTCGGGGCACCCATCAAGGTGACTTCCCGGTCAATCGCCATTGGTAAGACAGGACCACCGTTGTAATCGATATGTTCACCTAATAAATTAACCCTGCCCGGCGCGCGGACATATATAACAGCAGGTTGGTTAAAAGTTTGCAGGAATTCTTCCTGGAGCTTCGTCTCGCTTTTCATAAACACAACGTTACCTTATCATCAATACCAGCAGGTTCCCCAAGACTATGAATCCTAGTAATACGAAGATCAGTGAGATGTTTCCATCCTGAGCTGCGTAGTACATTAGCAGAGGAGGGATCGTCATCAACAAGAAAGCGATGACATACGATTCGAATTTATGCTCATTAAAATAACGATAGATGTTGGACATGTGATTTTCCAGGATAACTATTCATTCTTTACTCAGCTATTAGAACGCCGATCACAGTTAATATACTGATTAACAATACCAAAATGCCAACATAAACTACCAGCTTTCGCATCACGTCTCCTTCGCGGCCAGCCATACCGGCCGTGCTGGCTCCCACGACAACTTTTGTTGGCGCTAAAACAGACGCAAGTGCGGCTCCGGATGTTTGGGCGGCGAGAATAATTGCGACTGAGTATCCGAGAAGTATAGCAGTTTGTTTTTGGAGCTCTCCGAATACCACATTGGAGTTGGTATTGCTGCCGGTCATGAAAGCGCCCAACGCACCGATCCAGGGAGCCACGAATGGGTAGAAAGCGCCAAAGGCCTCTGCTAGGCCGCGAGCGATGGCATCTGTCATCCCTGAATGCTGCATAATTACGGCCATGGCTACCATTGAAGCGATACTCACACTGGATGACATGACCCGCCTAACCGTGCCTTCCAGGATACTGCGGACCGATCCATGCTTATACAAGTCTGATATCCGGTATATTATATAAGCCAGGATGGATGTATATAAGAGGATCATGCCTGTATGGCGGAAAATTACTAGTCTCCGTCCCGGTCCTGCGGGAGTGATGTACCCAAGAGAGGTGCTAATCTCAGGAAAATCCACTTGCAAAACGACCGCGCTCATCATTGTCTTTACTGCCGGTATCAGCTGAATGGTCAAGGTGATGACGATCAACAGGGCGTACCCAGAGAGAGCGATCAGCAAACCGCGCAGATTTAATGAGCCGTCAGACCGGTTCTTGGATCGCGTGCGCATAGCCAGCGGAATACCCAGCGCCAGACCTGCAATTCCAGCCACGAACGCGCCTATGTACCAGAACCCGTTGGTTGCCACCACGAATTGAACGGAGGCCATAAGCACTCCCAGGATGAGCGCCGGGAGTAGTAAACGCCGTACGGTTGACCAGCCCCCTGCAGCATGCGCAACCATAGGACCGGTAACGATTCCAGCAATGCCGAGAAAAAGAGCTGAAGGTGGTGCGAGGACCTCTGCCGGAACACCGGTAGAAGCCATCAGTGCAGCAAAAGAAGAACCAAGGGAGCCAAAAGTGACCGCCCAACCATGACCAACAGATGGGATGACCACGGCTGCCAGAGGCGAGAACCCCAATCCCACAAGTATGGGCGAGATGACTGCGACAGGGACTCCAAAACCACCCACACCTTGCAGGAACGTGGCGAACACCCAGCCGATAATCAGTGCTTGCATGCCTCTGTCGGGTGTCAAATGGGGAAGCGCCTCTCCGATAGTTCGGATAGCCCCGGCCTCATCTGCTACTCGATAGAGCAGGAATGCGGCCCAAATGATGAACAGCACGTCCAGCGATAGGAACAAGGCTTTGGCGTGCGCATAGGCAAGTAGTTCTGGTCCTGCACCGAAGAACACCACCGCAATAACCAGGGCGGACAGATAACCAGCGGCGCCGGCGCGAGCCGCACCCCAACGTAAACCAACCATCAGAACCAGGATGAGCAGTATCGGTGTGAGTGCAAGGACGAAGTTCATTACTACTTTAGATATATTCCGGTTGGGTCGAGTTCCTCTCGTAATATGCGTAATTCTTCTTCAACGGGTGGGTCTGTCACCCTCAGCTCTGAAGAAATTTTTAATTCCCAGCCCGTATTCTCCTTAGCTTGCTCGACTGTTGCACCAGGATGGATGGCATAGAGCACCAGCTCACCGTCTTCGTCTGGCTGCATGATTCCCAGGTCTGTGACTACAGCCTGCGGACCCCCTCCTCGCAATCCTGCCGCTTCTCGTTCCCCTCTTCCACCCAGGAAACCCGCTGATGTGCGGAAGTCGACTTTTTCCGGGAAGCGACGTGTTTGGTGGAATGTCAGGATATACCAGCGGTTCGCCCAGGCAGCGATCTCCTTTGCCCCACCTGATCCAGGCAGGCGTACTTTTGGAGTGTCATAATCTCCAATGACCGTCGCGTTAATGTTGCAGTAGCGATCAATCTGCGCCCCGCCCATAAAACCTACATCTACATTGCCTCTCTGCAGGTATTGGGAGAAGACTTCATACATGCTGCAGACTGACGTCGCGCCGCTGACTAGAGTCGGGTCGCCGATTGACAGAGGTAAACGTGCTGGCTGCGCGCCAATCACGCCCGCTTCGTAGATCATCAGCAGGTTGGGCGCGTGGGTGCGGCGAGCCAGGTTGCACGCCAAATTCGGCAGCCCCACCCCGACGAACACGACTTCGCCGTCATGCAGCAGGCGAGCTGCGTTGATGGTTAAGAGTTCGGATGAGGAATAAATAGTCATGGCGTTTCATCCTCTAGATCATAAGCACTTAGGGGCGAAGGGTCAAAGGAATAAGGGATAAGGGGTTCTCGTGTTTGCTTAGTCTTTTTTTGTAAGGTCTTGATTGTTGCTGATAGCATTTTCCTTGTTTCGTTGTTTCTATTGATGAGGCGTCTTAATTCTTCAGGTGATCCAATGTGTATATCCAAGGCAGTGTTTAACCAATGGTCGACTTCATTTGCAGATCCTTGTGAAATGCGTAAATAGTGGATGTATTCCAAACCGATATGTCTTCCGTGCCCCTCGGCTATATTTGCTCCAACTGATGTTGCTGCACGAAATAACTGTCGGGAAATAGAATGGGTTTGAAGAGTCGATGGCCATTTCTTAATTTCATTATTGATACCGATACTTACTTCTCGTGCTGTTTGATAAAATTTGAGTTCCCTATAATCCATTCCCTATCCCTTGTTCCTTTTCCCTTAATACTTCCCGTAGTTGACCGGTGTGCTCAAGCGTTCACCAACGCGCAAACGATCATGCACTTCTGGTCCCAACTTCTGCCAGTATTCGGCGCGGTCCTTCACTCCAAATACCCACTCGTCCAGGTAATCGGAGACTGCGTCGTGGGTCCGGCTTATCCTGTCCCACTCCAGGTAAAAGGCGTTATCCCGGTCGTAATAACCCTGGGTGTAAGAAGGGTGCGCAGCGTAAGGCACGTGACACACGGCATTCACAATAAATCCGGGTATTATTGTGCGGTTGGGGTCGGAGCGGATTATGTCTTCACCAACGATCTCTTCAGCGCTCAGGATCACTTCATTGGCGGCAAACGCGGCTTCTTTTTGTTCTCCAGTGATGCCCCAAATATGTGCGTTGCCAGCGGCGTCAGCGCGTTGGACGTGGATGATAGCTATATCGGGGTTCAGTGCGGGTACGACGACAACTTCACGCTCTGAAAACGGATCACGGACACTGCGATAATTCGGATTTGCTTCTTCCAGATCCACGGCGGCTGTCTGGTTCATGGGCATGAAGGGCAGCCCTCCCGCACCTGCCTGTAGCCTGGAGATCATCCCAAAATGCGAATATTCCTCCCATTCAAGATTTCCGGCTTCAATTTGAGCGCGCACGAACCTCAACGAGCCCACTCCGGGGTTGCCCATGTAGGAGAAGATCACTTTTTTCGCACAGCCCGCAGCCACTAATTGATCGTATATCAGGTCCGGAGTTGCTCGGGCGATGGTCAGATTCTTCTTTCCCTGTCTGATAATTTCGTGCCCGGCGGCGAATGGGATTAGGTGTGTAAATCCTGCTGCATAAATCGAGTCACCATCATGAACGTATTTTTCAATCGCTTCAGAAAGTGGAATTAATTTAGTCATCGTATACAGATTCCAGGTGGCTGTTAATCCTATTATTTTTTCTTCTTTCCTTCTTCCCTTCTCGAACGATATCTGCGATAAGAACGGAACCGTTCATCTGTTGGTGGCGATGTCCGGCTTTTCGAAAGCAGCCAGCCACCAAAAATCGCAAACAGGGTGCTTACAAAACCAAGCCACCAGATAGGTGAATTCGACAGGAAGGTGGCAACAAACAAGATCAACCCGAGCAAGCCCAGAAGCAGGAAGAATAAGCCAATTTGTCTTTTCATTAGTTACGAAATATCCAGCATAATGTCCGTAGAACTGCACTGAATCCAGTTCTACGGACTATTCAATTGACTAACATATAATCAATCAACCAAATTCTGGATCTGTTCATGCATATAAAGCGGCAGGTAGTAGTGCCCACCCGCATTTTTGCCGGAAGAACCGGATCCTTTCCACCCGCCAAAAGGTTGGAACCCGGGCCATGCACCTGTTGTGGCCCCATGGGGTCGGTTTGCATACGTGACGCCGGCCTGGATATTGTCAAAGAACCACCTTGTTTCTTCTTTGGACCCGTAGAAACCGGCCGTCAAACCGTAGTTCACGTCATTGGCAACCTGCATCGCTTCATCCAGGCTACCAATCTTAGTGATGGTGCTGATCGGGAGGAACATTTCCTGCTTCCACAAGCGGTGGTCTAACGGTACATCAGCCACCAAGGTCGGTTCGCAGAAGTAGCCTTTAGATAAGTCACCATCTGTACGCACTTTACCCCCGGTCAAGAACCTACCAGCTTGGGATAACTCCTCATTAAAATCCTTAAAATCCTGGTAAGAATACTTGTTGATCACAGGCCCCATAAAGATCTGGCGATCTGTAGGATCGCCGATGCTGATTTTTCCAATTAAATCAACCAGGCGTGGAACGAGCTCGTCGTACACTGGTTCTTCAACGATGATGCGCGAACATGCAGAGCATTTTTGTCCCTGCAAGCCGTATGCGGAGCGCACGATGCCTACCGTGGCGCGTTCAAGGTCTGCGTTACGCGAGACGATCGCTGGATTTTTTCCACCGAGTTCGAGAATGATCGGGCGAACGTATTTACCCTGCGCAAAGTCGCGGAAGATATTCATGCCTACATCAAACGAACCGGTAAACGTTACGCCATCGACCTCCGGGCTGTCAACCAGTGCCTGCCCAAGTGTGCTTCCCGGACCGGTGACATAGTTGAAAACGCCCTCGGGTAGTCCGGCATCGCGGAAGCATTCCGCTAATAAACGCACGACCAAGGGCGTGTCGCTTGCCGGTTTCATAACGATTGTGTTGCCGGTCACCAGCGCAGCACCCGCTGGTCCTCCAGTCAGTGCTGACGGGAAATTAAAGGGGCTGATCACCAACCAGACCCCATAAGGACGCAGCCATGAAGTGTTGGTTGCACTGTATCCTTCGAGGGGGTCTTTCCCCATTTCTATAATGAAGCCGTTGTTTTTCTCCATTTGGTGGCAGGAATAGCGAATTAAATCGGCTGTCTCTGCCACATCTGCCAGTGCTTCCATGCGATTCTTGCCCACTTCCAGGGAGAGTGCGGCGCTGATTTCAAAGACGCGTTCATCGATCTTATCGGCGGCTGAATTTAGCAGAGATACACGCTCCTGCCAATCTAACCCTCTCCAGCCCGGGAATGCGTTCCGGGCAGCTTGCAAAGCCTCTTGCGCATTATCAGCGGTTCCTTTTTGAAAAACGCCTAAGACCGTATCGGTGTTAATGGGTGAGTAGTCTTCGAATTTGTCATCTGAATACCGTTCCTGCCCGTTGATGATCATACCGTATTCAGCCCCCAGACCTGCCCTGACTTTCTCAAGAGCGTTTTCATAGCGAGTGTGCAGCTCTTCCGGGGGATTGAACATGGTCGCGTAAGTGAGCTTAAATCTTTCTGTCATAAGTGATGCCTCCTGTGTTTTTTTGTGTTTTGATGACGGTCATAGATACTGAAATTCTCGGTTGATATTTCCGACTTACTCTCTTTAGTGTCTCATTAAGTATAGCCCAGGCGGCTGGCTTAGTCAAAATACATGTGTATCCTTTTTTATATGACGGATTTCCTGTTAAATTATTGCCAGTTGGACCTTTTTGCGCTAAACTCATGGATGATATGTTATTCACTAATACGATGTTCTTTGGAATTGATCCTACCGCGGGGAAATTACCTTTTATATTCGGAGCGATTGATCAAGATCTGAACGTGATGGTCATCGACAAAGGACCGCTTGATGATGTTTTAGCTTTTGCAGCCGCTCAACGACAGGCAATTGTTGGGGTATGCGCGCCGCGCAGACCTAACCAGGGTTTGATGGCAGATGAGGCACTCCGCCAGAGCCTGACACCGATACCCAATCCTGGCCGGTGGGTGGATTTTCGGCTGGTTGAATATCTCTTATGGCAGCGCAACATCAGGATTCCGCGCACGCCAGCATCCGAGGAAGATTGCCCGCGCTGGATGCAGAACGGCTTCCAATTGTACCAGCGCCTCGAGGCGTTGGGCTATCGTGCCTATCCGGACGAAGAAGCCGAGCGACAGTATATAGAAGTGTATCCGCACGCCAGTTATTGTGCTTTACTTGGTGTGCTGCCCTTTGCAAAACGAACGTTAGAAGGCCGGCTACAGCGCCAATTGGTTTTGTATGAGGGTAGATTAAGAATAACGGATCCAATGCGAATATTCGAAGAGATCACTCGCTATCGCCTGCTGAACGGTATCCTTTCTACTGAAGGTATTTTTGATCAGGGGGAGCTAGATGCTCTAATTGCTGCGTACACCGCCTGGCAATTAATGAGAACACCGGAGAATTCTCTGCTGCTCGGAGACCCGGCTGAAGGCCAGGTAGCACTGCCTGTATCTAGTCTCAACGAGCGTTACTCCTGATGACTGATCCTAAAATTAAGGTCATCGTAAATCCCAACGCTGATTTAGGCCGAGCATGGAAGTACAGTACAGAGTTGCGCAAGATCGTTGAAGAATACGGTCATGCGGACTGGGCGGGGACGGTTTACCCGGTTCATGCAAAAGAGTTGGCCGTACAGGCGGTGGAAAATAATTTTGACCTTGTTATCGCCGTTGGGGGTGATGGTACCATTCACGAAGTCGTGAATGGTTTAATGCAGTTTCCCAAAGATCGCAGACCTCAGCTTGGAATTGTACCCTTGGGGTCGGGTAATGATTTTTCCCACGCGGTAGGGGTCGACGGTCGATTGAACTACGCCGTAAAGCAGATATTCAACGGTCAGCCGAAAGCGATTGACATTGGAAGGCTGCAGGACCAGAATGGAAGGGTTGAATACTGGAGCAATGCAGTCGGGATTGGTTTCGACACCATCGCGCTGATACGTTTTCAACAGATGACGCGTTTGCGCGGATTTTTGGCATACATGGCTGCTGTTCTGCAAACGATCGCCAAGGGTATCGACTCGCCACACATGTACATAAAAACAGATCGCGAAACCTGGGAAGAAAATATCCTGATGTTCGTATTATGCAATGGAAGCCGAGAAGGTGGGGGTTTCCTCGTCGCGCCAGAAGCGAAACCGGATGACGGTATCTTCCATTATGCATGGGTTGAGGAAGTTTCACGCCTGATGTTATTGCGAATTCTGCCTGAAGTGATGAAAGGTACTCACGAGCGATTTCGCCAGGTGCGGCTTGGGGAGTTTGAGACTTTGAGCATCAAAGCCGATGGTCCGTTATATATCCATGCGGATGGAGAAGTGTATACTGGGTTTGATTCGGATGTACGTGAAATAGATATCCAGATCTTACCGGGAGCCATTGAGGTAGTCACCTAGTTATATAACCCATGCCTGATTTAAACCATTGCCTGAGCGCACAGGATATGGGATTCATTCGCATCATCGCTGATCTGTGGGGGATCGAACTACAGGCTTCTGACACTGATCAAGGTATTGCCATCCTGAAAGAGCACCTCCTGGATGCTGAGATGGTTGCCGAAATGATGTCCGGCCTACCAAATGAAGCCCGATCTGCTATGTATGATCTGCAGGAAAATGCGGGGCGCAAACCATGGGCGCAGTTCGTCAGACAATACGGCAAATTGAGAGAGATGGGACCCGGGCGCCGTGATCGAGAATGCCCGTATATGGATCCAATTTCAACAACTGAGGTGCTGTGGTATCGTTCGTTGGTTGCGCGCGATTTTTTCGAGACCCCGGATGGCCTGGAAGAATATGCATATATCCCCGATGATTTTCTCCAGCTCTTTTCCTCCCAGGGCAGATATGCAAAGGAGGGATTCGGTAGACCGGCCCGACAAATTGAATATTCACATATTTTTTTGTCAAATGATCATATTTTAGATCATGCTTGCACACTGTTAGCTGGTCTGCGTTCAGGTTTATCGACTGAATACTTGGCAAGGCACTGGCGTGGGGTCACAGAACAATTAGAGCCGGTCTCCCCTGAATTATTGGGAGAGTTACTGAGATCAGCTGGTATATTGGATGAAAATAACTATCCGATCGCGGAACCTGTACGCCTCTTTCTGGAAATGAATCGCGGCGAAGCGTTGTTCTTGTTGATAAAGAGTTGGATGAGTAGCCCCGATTTCAACGACCTGCGGTTAATCCCCGGTCTGACCGCAGAAGGCGAATGGGTAAACGACCCACTTCCAGCTCGGATATCTATCCTGGATATGATTTTTACCGTTCCAAAAAACACCTGGTGGTATTTGCCAGCCTTTCTCGACTCTGTCAGAAAGGAACACCCAGATTTCCAACGCCCATCCGGAGATTATGATTCGTGGTATTTGCGTGACAGCCAATCGGGTGAATACTTACGTGGTTTTACGCACTGGAATGAAATTGACGGTGCTCTGATCCGCTTTGTGGTCACTGGCATGCTGTATTGGTTAGGAGCAACAGACCTGGCCGCTCCGGAAATCAAAGAAGAGCAAAATACGGCGCAAATTTTGGCATTCCGATTGTCGAAGTGGGCCAACCGGTTGTTGAAAGGTCAAGCGCCCGAAGAGTCAAGTGATGAAAAAGGGAAATTAAAGGTCCGTTCAGATGGCCGAATCATTGCGCCGCGTTTGATACCACGTTCAGTACGCTATCAAGTGGCGCGATTTACGGACTGGGAGCAGCAGAAAGATGATGGATATCCGTATAAGATCACGTCAGCTTCCCTTGAGCGGGCGTTGGAACAGGGAATAAAAGTAAGCCATATCCTGGCGCTGCTGCATCGTTATTCTTCTGCTGTACCTCCCAGTCTGGAGCTAGCCTTGAGCCGCTGGCAGGAACGAGGAATCGAGGCTAAGTTAGAAAGTGTGACTGTCCTGCGGGTAAGCCATCCGGAGATTCTAAAATCCTTGAAACGTTCGAAGGCAGCCAGGTTTTTGGGAGACCCGCTTGGTACAACCAGTGTGATCGTCAAACCTGGCGGCACGGAAAAAATTCGACTTGCGTTGTTGGAGATGGGATTTTTGGGAGAGATTGGACTAAGTGATGAAATCAGGAATTGAGGCCATAATATTTGATCTTGGAAATACCCTGCTTTATTTCGATGGGGATTGGCCTGAAGTGTTAGATAGAGCTGAATTAGCGCTTATTTATCGTTTGCAGGGCGATGGCTTAACGATCGATACGGGGGAGTTCCAGGCAGAATTTCACGCAAAGCTGATCGAATATTATCAAGAGAGAGACACCGAATTTATCGAGTACTCTACTCTGTACGTGCTGCGCTCTCTTTTAGAAAAGATTGGATACAGCCAGGTTTCGGATCGAATTCTGAGACAGGCACTTGCAGATTTCTATGAGGTCACGCAATATCACTGGACAATTGAGGATGACACTCTAGCAACGCTAAATACCCTCAAGCGTATGGATTATCGCATGGGTATGATCTCGAATGCGGGTGATGATACCGATGTCCAGGATTTGGTGGATAAGGCAGGAATACGCTCTTATTTTGAGAGCATTATTACGTCAGCGGCTGAGGGCATCCGAAAGCCGAATCCACGCATCTTCCAAATATTGCTGGATCATTGGAACATTCCAGCTTCGCGCACGGTGATGGTTGGTGATACACTGGGTGCCGATATCTTGGGAGCTCGAAACGCGGGCATCTTCTCTGTGTGGATTACACGCCGGGCAGATACACCTGCCAATAACGCTCACAGGGACACAATCCACGCCGACGCGTCTATCATACACTTGGCTGAACTGCCTGATTTACTGAAACAGATAGAGCCTTAGTAGGGGGGGGAAACTTAAGTTGAATTGGGAGTACCCAACCGTCCAACTTATCTTATGGGAGCAGGCTTTCAACCGAATCCGGCCGGGGATCCAATTTCACGGTAATGTCCTGAAATTCGCCATTACGCAAGATGGTCAGGATCACTTCGCTGCCTGGGGATGATTCCAGGGCAATGTAAACCAGCAGATCGTCGAAAGAGCTGACTGGTTCTCCATTGATGGCGACGATAACATCGCCCCCGGTGGGTGAATTGCGACCATTAACGGTAGCGGTTCCATCGGAACCCAGCAGCCCGGCGTTATTTGCGGGGCCGCCATCTACAACAGCCGAAAGATAAGCGCCCTTCTCGACAGAAACATCCATTGCTTCAGCAAAAGTGGGAGTCATATCGGTACCCATTACACCCAGCCAGGCCCAGTCATAATGGCCGTTTGCGATCAATTCTGGAACAACACGCTTAACGATACTGACCGGTATAGCAAAACCTACGCCCTGATTGGAGTTCGTCGCACCGTTGGTTTGAATCTGGGCATTCACTCCGATGACCTCTCCTTCCAGGTTTAGCAGCGGCCCCCCAGAATTGCCTGGATTGATGGCGGCGTCGGTTTGGATTGAACTGGGAATTGAAAATGATGTCAGCGCAGGGATCGTGCGTCCCAGAGCGCTTACAATGCCACGGGTAAGAGTCCCGCCTAAGCCGAATGGATTACCGATTGCGACCACTGTTTCTCCGACCACAATTTCTCTTACTTCACCCAATTCTACTGGCATCGAGTCCGGTGCTAATTCTTCTACCTTAATCACTGCCAGGTCACTGTGCAGGTCCTGCCCAACGATCTCCGCGGGCTCAATGATGCCATCCGAAAAGGCAACATCAATCTGGCTGGAGCCATGAACAACATGGGCATTAGTGACGATATGACCTTGCAGGTCGATAACAAATCCGGAACCTTGCGAACTGGGGTAAGCAACGCCATCTTCAACAATGTACGTGGTTATATTCACGACCGAAGGGTTTACGTTTAAATAAAGTGAGATCAGCGTGGACTGCTCTTCGGCCAGACTTGGTGCTGGCTGTATCTGGACATCCGTAGGGGCAATCACCTGATTCTGGATCGTTTCCGGGATTGCTGTTGTTTCAGTCGTTACTGAACTGGTAGATGCAGAGACATCTACTTCCTCACTGCCACCGCGCGCGCTGATGCCGCATGCCAACGCAGCGATTGGGAGAATCATTAATAACCATAACAACTTATTGTTCGGTTTGTGTTTGTTTTTGTTCATAGGTCCTTTACAACCTTCTATGTCGAACTGCTTCTCGAATTCCCACAGTTAATAACTGCGACAATTCAGCAGACAGGGATGTTTTATATCGATTAGAAGTTACGCAGTTGGGTAGGCTCCGGAGGTGTGGTGGGGCAGCATAGCCGCCTCACCACACCCCCAGCAACCCTGAATCTTATCGATAATAAACATAGACAAGATGAGATGGATTTTTCTTACTGGTCGCAGCAGGATAGTGATTATCTTAATTAATTAAATTTGACGTCCTGCTGACCGAAAGTTAGTATAAGTGGTTTTTACGAAATAAAACTAAAACCTAGTTAAGAATTTGCCCCCCCTTTGATTATGTAGAGTTGGAGCCCCGGGGGAAAATCCACTTAAGGTTACCATTAGGTTGCCAATAGGTTCACATAAAGACCGGGGGGAGTTATCCGAGTATGCTGTATGTGCAAAGGTATAAGACCAAAAATAGGTTGTAAATTCTATCTCTCTAGTGAGTAATTTGAACCTTTAATTGGAGACATTATGAAAAATAAAAGTGTATTTTTAGTAAGCCTTCTACTAACCATCGTATTTACTCTATCAGCATGCAGCTCGCCCTTGGCTGGGCTGCCAGAACAAGCGGCAAGCCTGATTGATGAGTATGTTTTTGTCGATGATGAGTCCGCAGAAAGTGAGCATGACGAAGGCGAACACAGCGATAACGACGCCAGCCCCAGCTCGGTTGAAGATCCGGGCTTGCTGGCGGCTTACCAGAACGCCCTGGAAGAAGTGTACACGAATGTAAACCCACAGGTGGTGAATATTACCGTACTGGTTGATCCAACTACAGCGATGACAGAGATCCCGTTCGACGAGCTTCCCGAGATGCCTGGTTTTCCGGGTCTCCCTGAGGGAGGAGAGGCCCCTGAGTTCGATGATCCGTTCTTCGGTCAGGGCGCCGGATCCGGATTCGTTTGGGATGAGGTGGGCCACATCGTGACCAACAACCATGTTGTGGCTGGTGCAGAAGATATTACAGTGACCTTCTATGATGGCACGACCGTCTCAGCAGAACTGGTCGGCGCAGATCCGGACAGCGATCTGGCAGTGCTTGTGGTTGATATGCCCGAGGATGAATTATTTCCGGTTGAGCTGGCCGATGAAGATCATATTAAAGTGGGTCAGCTGGCGATCGCCATAGGCAATCCTTTTGGACTGGATGGCACGATGACGGTCGGTATCGTTAGCGCTTTGGGACGCACCATTCCCGCCACTGCGGGCTTGCTGGCAGGCCCCTCGTACTCCATTCCGGAGATCGTACAAACCGATGCGCCCATCAATCCCGGCAATTCCGGCGGTGTGCTGGTCAACAGCGACGGACAGGTGATCGGTGTGACAGCGGCAATCGAATCTCCGATCCGAGCCAACGCAGGTATTGGATTTGCGATCCCCGTGTCGATTGTTGAGAAGGTGATCCCGGTGTTGATCGAAGATGGTGAGTACGCACATTCATTCCTGGGAATCAGCGGATTAGAAATGAGCCCCGATGCAGCCGAAGCAATGGATCTGGATCCAGGACAACGTGGTGCCCTGGTTATAACCGTCGTGCCCGATGGTCCAGCCGAAAGAGCAGGACTGGCCGGCAGTGATCGTCAGGTGGAGGTCTTCGGCCAGCAAATCAGTGTCGGCGGGGACGTGATTGTCGCGGTGGATGGACAGAGCGTGAAAGGGATGGATGACCTGATTGCTTATTTGACAACCGAGACCATTATTGGTCAAGAAATCACCGTCAGCATTATCCGGGACGGTAAAGAAATCGATCTGGAAGTAACGTTAGCAGCGCGGCCCGCACCTGAAAGTCTTCAAATGAGTATACCGGATTTCTCGCAATCCCCGCATGAAAGTGCAGACGCATGGATGGGCATCATGGTTATGGAACTAGGTTCCGAGATAGCCGCAGCCATGGATTTATCCGAAGACCAGCAAGGTATCCTAGTAATTCATGTAGAAGAAGACAGCCCGGCGTATGAAGTCGGATTACAGGGAAGTGAAAAGTCGTTTGAACTGGATGGCGAACAATTGTCAATCGGGGGTGACATCATCACCGAATTTGATGGAAACACCGTAACAAGCGTCGCAGAGCTGCTTGATCTATTGGCTCAGGCTGAACCGGGCCAGGAAGTAGAACTGACCATCCTGCGGGACGGCGAATTAATTCAGGTAACTATGACGTTGGCAGAGCGTCCGAGTTAAAACGGGGGTGTAGAACATTGGTTCCTCCTTTCTCTGGCCCCTCCCGAAAGGGAGGGGCCTCTGCCAATTAAGAGAGCGCCAACGGATTTCCAACGGTGTGCTCACCAAGAAAACGGGTAGATTATGACTGGGTCGTTAGATCTTCAGTCACAAAAGTGCCGCTGCGCAAATCATCCAGCGCCTGCTGGATCTCCTCGCGCGTGTTCATCACGAATGGCCCATAAGGGACAATAGGCTCACGGAACGGAGCGCCGGCCATGAGCATGAATCGTACGGATGAGTCCGGCGCCGCCTGCACCTTGAGACGCTCGCCATCGTTAAAGCTGACCAGTTTGACGGCTTCGATAACTTCGCCCCGGTCCGTCGCGTCCAAACCAAATGTGCCTTTTCCAGCGAAGACATACGCCACGGTGGTATGTTCCAATGGGATATCCTGAGTGAACACGGCGTTGGGTTCAAGCTGCACATCGAAGTACAAGGGGTTAGCGGCAATCTCGGTCACCGGACCGGTCACGCCATCGTACTCCCCGGCAACCAGGCGAACCCTGACGCCTTCTTTTTCAACGACGGGTATGGTTTCATCGCTCACTTCCTGGTAGCGCGGCCGGGTTATTTTCAATGCAGCCGGCAAGTTGACCCACAGTTGGAAGCCGAATACGTTCCCTTCCAGACTGTGGCGGGGCATTTCCTCGTGCATGATACCGCGACCTGAGGTCATCCACTGCACGTCACCCGGTCCGATCAATCCGGCGTTGCCCAGGCTGTCCCGGTGGTGGACCGAACCTTCGATCATGTAAGTCACCGTTTCAATCCCGCGGTGCGGGTGCATGGGAAAGCCTACGATAGGTCCTTGAATGGGGTCATTGAAGGCAAAATGATCGAACAGCAGGAAGGGATCGAACGGATTGGAGTGGTGAGGCTGAATCGACCGCCGTAAGCGCACGCCAGCGCCTTCCATCACATAGCGAGGGTCGATTACTTGGGAGATAGTTCGAAAGTTGTTCATGAATACTCCGCTATCAGGTTATGGTGAGTTAAGATTTCAATTTAGATTTATTCTACCTGAATTATATAAAATTTGTGTATGATTTTTTGATTTGTGATTTTAGATTTTAGATTGCGGATTGGGGTGCGGTGGGATTGGGCATGGGGAGGGGGGGCGAGCAGATCTGGCGCTTGCCGCCAGGCGCCTCGCAACCCGTCCGGGTGGCAGATGCATTTGGCAACGATAACTCTCCATGCGTCCTCCCGGATGGCAGGACCGTTTCTTTATGGTTGGACAGACCGGCGGGTACCGGGGTCCACGAGTTGAAAGTCATGGCGCCCGACGGGAGCAGTTTTTTTATGCTCCTGCCGGATGTGGATGTGCTGGACGCCGGTATTGGATGTGCCCTCTGATGCGAATTGATCGCATATTTGACCCCTCGAATGGTATTTGTAGCGAATTATTCCGAAATAACAGCGATGTTTTACGTTGCACTGCACCTTGACAGGCGTTTACATTGAGCACTCAGTTGTAGTTTCAATTTGGTTTGGAGGGCGACTATCACCAAAATGGATCGGTTGGGTGGTTATGCCGGTGAACTGATCGAGTGCGAGTTAGTAGTGGAGTTGATTCGGGTGTCCGTCCTTTACGAAGATTGTGAAGCCGCCGCGTAGTCACCAATGCGTGGTAAGGACCCTTTCAGCGCTGTCTCATGATTCTTGATTCTCTGATTGCATTTCGATAGCGTTGTTCAGCGCATCCATGAATTCATCGAGTGGGACCCTGTGCACGCGG
>Ga0209013_10001345_pt1 | contig 22663 bp, 12 predicted proteins | sample Cruoilmetagenom2_FD_187291 | JGI IMG/M metagenome (GOLD analysis project Ga0209013, IMG submission 187291) | Oil polluted marine microbial communities from Coal Oil Point, Santa Barbara, California, USA - Sample 2 (SPAdes) (version 2) | ecosystem: Environmental > Aquatic > Marine > Oil seeps ... | reverse complement strand
GACCTTTTCGCCGGCGGTGGTGATCACGCCGAACGGTTGCGGGTAAATCACCTCGTGGCCACGGTATGCCGACTTGCCGATCTCGCACATGCCGATGCAACCGTCCACGCAGGTCACGCACATGCCTGAGACGGGGACGATCGAATCCTCGGTTCGATTCTTGGTCAAGGTAGCGGCGGTCGCGTTGGTTCTGGACAGGGACATAGTTTCTCCTCCCTCAGTCTTTCTTGATTTCGCAGGCAACACAGGGCTGCATGTAACACATCATGTCGTCGTACTGGGGCTTTTCGACACATGGTGGCGCCAGGTTCGCGCAGCCACCACAGATGGCCTTTTCAGGCTCGTTATAGGTACATCTGAGCTCGCACACCGGGCACACGTACATACAACCCCCACAGAGCCGGCAGACCTCGGAGGTACTTTCGAAGGGCGTGCCGATGCTGCGGTCCTGGCCGCGCCCGGTAAAGCCGATGGCGCCGGCCATCATCTGCTCGGAGCACATGCGGACGCAGCGCCCGCACAGAATGCAGTCCTCGTTCTCCTGGCGAAACCGCTGCTGACGCACTTCCATGGCCGCAGCGATATCCTGGATCGTCTTGGACTGGGGGCACGAAGCGAGGAGTAACTCGACGATCATCTTGCGTGCCCGCACCACCCGCGTGGACGCCGTCCTCACTCTGAGACCCTCCTCGGCCGGGTAGGTGCAAGAGGTCACCAGCCTGGAGTTCGGCGGGTCGCCCACCTCGACGACACACAGACGGCACGCGCCATAGGGCGTGAGACCCTCCATGTGGCAGAGGGTCGGTATGGGAAGGCCGAGGAACTGTGCAGCCTCGAGCAGGGTGGTGCTTGGCTCCACCGAAATGTCGATGCCGTTGATCGTGAGCTCAATCATTCTGCATGTCCTCCAGCGACCTTATCGCTCTGCGTCATACGCTCGGCGAACTCGAGATCGCAACGCAGACAGCGGCGGGCCTCCCGTGTCGCCTCCTGCATCGACAGCCCAACCTCGACCTCGGCGAAGTTCCGTTTGCGCCACTCGATCGAGGCGCGAGGGGTTTCAACACGGTCGGCGCCCGCTTCCTCTTCATCGACATCGACCGGTTCGATGTGGACGATGGGCAGCAGTGAATCCGCGGGCTGAACCAGCTCCTTGCCCCTGATGAAGAGGTCGATCATGACCGCCGCCTTCTTGCCGTCCGCTATCGCGTCGATGATGGTGTTCGGCCCTGTGACCACGTCGCCGGCGCCAAACACCCCGGGCCGGCTCGTGAGTAGTGTCTTGGAGTCGACCTTGACCGTGTTCCAGTCGGTCACCTCGACGCCGCCCGAGCGGGCTGGAGTGATGCTGTCCACCCCGGAGTCCTCGCTGATCGCCACGATTAGGGTGTCGAGCTCGATGACATGCTCGCTCCCCTCGATGAGCACCGGTCGACGGCGACCGCTGGAGTCGGGTTCGCCGAGACGGTTGCGTACACATTCCAGGTGGGAAAATAGGCCGCTGGTCGTCTTGATTGCGGTCGGGCTGATCAGGGTATCTATCGTGATGCCCTCCTGCAGAGCTGCTTCGACTTCCTCCTCGAAGGCCGGCATCTCGGCGCGTGTCCGGCGGTAGAGGATGGTGACACTCTCGACATCGCGTTGACGGAGGGCTGTCCTGGCCGCGTCGATCGCCGAGTTACCACCGCCGATCACGCCGACCCGTCCCTTGGCGAGCTGCTCACCGCGAAGGTTGAACGCCTTGAGAAACTCGATGGAAGGGTAGACGCCCGGGACGTCCTCGTTGTCGAGGCCGAGGGGCCGGCTCTTGTGGGCACCGAGGGCCAGCATGACAGCGCCGAAGCCGTCCTCGAAAAGGCTGTCGATGGTGAAGTCTTTGCCGAGGGTGGTGTTACAGACTATGTTTATGTTGTTGTCGAGCAGGGTGTCGATCTCCTTCTTGATCACCTCGCGTGGAAGGCGGTACTCGGGTATGGCGCAGTAAAGCATCCCTCCGGGCTCAGGCTCGGCTTCGAAGACCGTGACCTGATGTCCCTTGAGGGAGAGGTAATGAGCGGTCGTCAGGCCGGCCGGCCCGGCACCGACCACCGCCACCCGAGGAGGATCTCCATCCTTCCAGTCTTCGCGAACCGGGATGTAGGCGGAGGGATCGATGCGATCGGTGATGAAACGCTTGAGCGCCCTGATCGCGATCGGGTCACCACCACTGGTGCCGGCGCGACACCTCTGCTCGCAGGCATGGTCACAGGCACGGGCGCACACGGACGGGAAGGGGTTGGCCTCGCGGATCACCTGATAGGCATCTTCGTACTCACCACGGGTGATGTGCGCGACGTAACGCCAGGCCTCGGTTCCCACCGGACATGCCGACTGGCACGGCGGCCCCACCAGATTTTTGCAGACGAAGGCGTCGCACCGTTTGTCGATGATGTGTCGCTCGTACTCGTGACGGAAGTAACGCAGGGTGCTGAGGACCGGGTTTGCGGCCGACTGTCCGAGGCCGCACATGGAAGTGTCCCTGACCACAATGGCCAGCTCCTCGAGCAGCGTCAGGTGATCGAGTGTGCCCCGGCCTTCGGTGATGTCTTCCAGAATCTCGTGCATTCGCTGAGTGCCCTTGCGGCAGGTGAAGCATTTGCCGCATGACTCTTCCTTGAGAAAATTCATGAAGTACTTGGCCACGTCGACCATGCAGGTGTCTTCGTCCATGACGATCATGCCGCCAGAGCCCATGATCGAACCGGCCTCCTTCAGGCTGTCGAAGTCGACTGGGAGATCGAAACGCTCGGCGGGGATGCATCCGCCCGACGGACCCCCGGTCTGCACAGCCTTGATCCTGGCCTTGCCGGGGGGACCGCCGCCGATGTCGTGAACCACCTCTCCGATTTTCATGCCGAGCGGTACTTCCACGAGGCCTGTGTCCCGAATCTTCCCAACTAGCGAGAAGATCTTGGTGCCGGTATTTCCGGGGGCGCCGACCTTGGCATACTCGGCCGCTCCGCGGTTGATGATGACCGGGATGTTGGCCAGAGTTTCTACGTTGTTGATGCACGTCGGGCAACCGTCGATGCCCTTTGCGATAGGGAAGGGGGGGCGCTGCCTCGGTTCGCCCATGAACCCCTCAACCGAGCGAATGAGGGCGGTCTCCTCGCCGCACACAAAGGCGCCCGCGCCGCGGACGATCTCGATGTCGAAGTCGAGTCCGGAATCGAGGATGTCGGTGCCGAGAAGACCGAGCTCGCGGGCTTGGCGGAGAGCGATCATTGTGTGTTTGATCGCCAGAGGGTACTCGCTGCGAACATAGATAATGCCGTGCACCGCACCGATGGCGATGCCGGCGATCAGCATCCCTTCGAGGATGGCGTGCGGGTTGCCCTCCAGCAGGCTGCGGTCCATGTACGCGCCGGGGTCTCCCTCGTCACAGTTGCAGACCACGTACTTGGGCTGATGATCGTCGCCGGAGGCCCGCGCGAGCTCCCACTTCCTCCCGGTCGGAAAACCGGCGCCACCCCGTCCGCGCAATCCCGATGCTTTGATTTCCTCAATGATCCAATCGGGATCCGCCTTGGAAAGAACTCGTTCCAGTGCCGCGTAGCCGTCACGTTCGATGTAGTTGAAGATTCGGATTGGGTCCAAGAGCTGGTTCTTCCCGAGAATCGTCCGCGTCTGCTTCTTGAAGAATGGGATGTCACGCTGGCTGTGGAACATGGTCCCTACCTGAGGCTCCGAGTAGATCAGGTCCTTCTCGATATAGCCCCCGAGAGCTGCTTCGATGACCTTGGGAACGTCCTCCATCTTCAGGCGCGGGTAAAGGTGTAGGCCGGGTTCGACGAGGATGAAGGGATCCATCTCGCAGAATCCCTGGCATCCTGTGATCCTCAGCTCGATTTTGTCGCCCAGGCCCTGCTCGAGGATGTGTCGCTTGATGATCCTCAAGATGTCGTTGGAGCCGCTCGCCTGTCCGCCCGTTCCGGCGCAGACCACCAGGGTGGGAGTCTCGGCCTTCAACTGTCTCTCGCTGGTGACGCGCTCCCGGAAACCAATCAGGTCATCCAGAGATGTGAGTTTTCTCATCGTCGAGTCTCCTATGCGCCCAGCCCGCTCACGTCGAGCAGATGGCTTGTACAACCCCTCCGTGAGCAGATCTGCACCATGCCCCCGCCGCGGACGATCAGGGGGACCATCGGTGCGCCGCAGAGCGGGCAGTCGGTAGCGCCGGCGAGCTCGGCGTGGCATGTCGGGCAGAAGAAATGGGCGATCGTGTTTTCGGGGATCTCATCCTCGGACTCGATGGTGTAGCTGCCGTAGAGCGACGAGAGCCTGAGCCATCCGTGCTTGCGCCCGAAAGAAATCGTGACCCGCACGGAGGGATGGCCCTCGATGGGATGCTCGTGGTCCATCAGGCTGCGGTTGCAGCGGGCACAGAAGACCTCGATCGGGAAGACCCGCTCGTCGGTCGCCACCTCGACGAAGTCGAGACCGGTCCTGGTCTTTCCGAGAATCTCGCCGACCTGGCGGGTGTTGACCTGGGGGAAGTAGTGGCCGTCGACCACCACGACCGGCCCGAGCGCGCATGCGCCGAGGCAGTTCACCGTCTCCAGGGAGAACTCGCGATCCTCAGTGGTTTCACCTGGTTGGACTCCCAGGTGGCGCTGAAACTCCTCGGCCACCGCCGGAGCGTTGCGGACGTGGCAGGCGGTTCCCATGCACACCGAGCACAGGTGCCTCCCCCTCGGCACGAGGCTGAAGGTCTTGTAGAAGGTGGCGACGCCGTAGATGTCGACGAGCGCCCTCCCGGTCCGTTCGGCAACGATCCGCAGGGCGTTCTCAGGGAGGTAGCCATACTTCGCCTGGATGCCTTCGAGGATCGAGATCAAGCCGCCACGCTGGTCTCTATACCTGTCGATCATGGCGGCGACCATGTCGGCGTTCCACTCGCCCTCCTCGAAGAGGTCGCAGAAGAGAATCGGCGAGGCCTGCTTGGAACGCTGAACACAGCCCGGAAGGTGCATACAGGTCACACAGATCTCGCTAGCGATCTGATCTCCGGGGCTCGCTTCCGCCGGGTTTGAACGTACTTCCATCTGTCCTCCCTAGCTCGCTTTTCTCACCGGGCATCTTCTGCGGACGGCGAATCGCGGAGTTCCGCCGTGTTTGTCTTGGTATTGGCGACAGCCCTTTGGCCCGGGGCGATTCACCCCACCGGGGCGGGACGCCCCGCACGGCGACAGCATCAGCCAGCAGTTTTCCGAATTTGGCGGCGGGCTTGCGGGTCTGTTCAACAGTAGTCCTCGCAGTGCCAGACACCGCTCATCGGTCTCTCCCGGCTGCACTTGCCGCGAAGGCTGCAGTTGGCACACAGCCCCGTCGCCTCTGTTTCCGTGCCCACGAACAACGTCGACCGTTCTCGGCGTCCGGCCATGAATCCACTGCAGCGATCCATCGCCTCCCGTTCCGGTGCGCAAAAGACGCAGCGGTCGGCGAAACGACAGCTGACGCACAGATCCTGGACGTCAGATGACTTTCCCGGTCCGCGCGTTCCAGCCTTCACGACCTGCATCGGAAGGCCTCTGTGCAACTCCAGTGCCAATCTACCGAGGGTTGAAGCAGCATCAATTGAACTGTAATAAATTCAATAGATTAGAGAAAATTCACGGAGCCGGCTTGGTTCTGCGAGCAACCACCACCGGTTGGTTTGAGGTCTGGACGGGGAGAAACTTCCCGGCGAGTCCCTACTCGAGGTGCTTCAGCTTCTGGCGCAGGGTCTTGCGATCGATGCCGAGAATGCGTGCCGCCTGGGTCTTGTTACCCCCGGTGTGAACCAGGACATTTCGGATGTGCTCGCTCTCGACCTCGGCCAGAGTCCGCTCAAGGCCGCCCTCGCTGGCTACCGTGAAACGCATGTGGTCGGGGAGGTGCGGTATCTCGATCGATTCTCCGGCGCTCATCACCACCAACCGTTGCATGAGGTTCTCGAGCTCACGGACGTTTCCCGGCCACGAGTATTGGAGCAGCGCCTCGATCACGCGGTCGTTCAAGCGCGGGGCGGGGAGGTCGTACTCGGATGCGAACTTGTCGATGAAATGGCGGCTGAGCTGGACAATGTCCTCGCGGCGTTCGCGCAACGGTGGAGCGACGATGCTGATCACGTTGAGCCGGAAGAACAGATCCTCCCGGAATAGCCCCTTCGAAATCAACTTCTGCAGGTCCTTGTTGGTGGCCGCCAGCACCCTGACATCGACCTTCCTCGGTCGCGTCGAGCCGACCATGAAGACGTCGCCGTCCTGGAGAACGCGCAGCAGCTTGACTTGCATGGCTAGACTGGTCTCGGACACCTCATCGAGCAGGATCGTGCCGCCATCTGCGGTTTGGAAAAAACCGGCCCGCGACTCCGTCGCGCCGGTGAACGCGCCCTTCATGTGCCCGAACAGTTCGCTTTCGAGAAGCCCTTCGGGAATGCCGCCGCAGTTGACCGCCACGAAACGAGCCGAGGTCCGTGGGCTGGAGTAGTGGATTGCCCGGGCGATCAGCTCCTTGCCCGTACCGCTCTCGCCACTGATAAGCACCGTCGCGGGCGTGGAAGCGGCCTTGTGGATCGCGCCGAAAACCCCCCGCATCGGCTCGGACCGACCGAGAATCCCGTGAAAGGCGCCTGATTCTCCGTCGGGGGTGGACTCGTCCCCCCGATGCAGTCGCTGTTTGACCAGGACCTTTCCCACCACCGAGAGCAACTCCTCATCGGTAAAAGGTTTGGCCAGGTACTCAACCGCTCCGCTCTTGACGGCCTCGACCGCGCTGTCGATTGAGGGATAGCCGGTGATCATGACCACCTGAGTGTCCTGGTAGTTCTCGCAGACGTGTCGAACTAGCTCGAGCCCGCCGACACCGGGCATCTTCATGTCGGTGATCACGAGATCGAGGGTCGTTTTTTCCAGCATTCGAATCGCCTCAGCAACACTCGACGCGGACCATACGCGGTAACCGCGATCCTCGAGGTTGCGTAGGATCACCTCCACGGTGGGGGAGGAGTCATCCACCACCAGGATCCGTTCTCCATTAGCCACCGGCAATCTCCTCTTCGTCTTTCCCGTTGACCGGGATCTCGACCTCGAAACAGGAGCCCTGCCCGGGCTGACTCTCGACGCCGATTTTTCCTCCGTGTGCGGAGACGATCCCGTGAGCCACCGCCAGACCCAATCCCGTGCCTTCGTCGATTTCCTTGGTGGTGAAGAACGGCAAGAAAACCCTTTGGCGTACCTCGCGAGTCATACCGAGGCCCGTATCTGAGATCCTCAACACCACCTTTGAATCACGATGATGGGTCGCGATGGTCAGTCGCCCGCCGTCCGGCATGGCCTGGATCGCGTTCACGACCAAGTTCACCACCACCTGTTGGATTTGTGAAGCATCCGCAATGATGTCGGGAAGGCCCTCCTCGAGCCCACGCTCCACTTCAATCCGCCTCTCCGCGCAACGCGCTTCCAGGAGGTAGAGGCTATCCTCTACCAGACCGTTGAGGTTGACTCGCGCCATGCGCGGTGGGGTTTGGCGGGCAAAGACCATGAGCTTGCGGACGATTTCGCGCGCCTGCAGGGCCGCGGCTTCAATCTTTTTGACGTCCTCGTCCGCCGGGTCGGGAAGACCCACGTGTTTGCGTGCAAGCTGCGCGAATCCGAGGACGGCACCTAGCGGCTCGTTGAGCTCGTGCGCGACACCAGCTGCAAGCTCACCGATCGTAGCCAGGCGATCCGCGTGGAGAAGTTGCTCCTGGAGGCGTTCGCGTTCCGAGGCAGTCTCGCGGCGTTCAATGATCACGGCAATCTCGCGGGCGAAAGCATCGAGAAGGCTCCGTTCTTCCTTCAGAAATGGTCCTTCGTCCAGGTCCGGTCGTTTCTCGCGGTAGATCACCTCGACGAATCCCCGTTCCGACCCGCCGCCCACGATCGGGCTTTGTTGGCGAGAGGCACCTCCGCCCTGGTCCTCGGTCGAGGAATAGTCGCGTCCGTCAAGAACGATTCTCCCAACGGCGATCTCCGGGTACTGCCAGGCGGGGGGCAGGAGCCCGGCAATTCCCTGCAGCAGTTGTTCGAGGGAGATGCCGGGTCGCTCCGAGAGTCGAGCCAGTTCATAAAGACCTGTCAACTCCTTCACCCGTTCGCGTAACGCCGCCTGGGCTCGCTGGCTGACCAGAGCGATAGTGCAGCTCTGCGCCAGATGGTCCAGTGCTGCGAGGTCCTCCTCAGAAAAGGAATGTTCCTCGCGGCTGCTCAGCCGCAGCCAGCCGGTTGTCTCGTCTCCCATCGTCAGCGGCAGCAGTACTGCCGACGCGACTTCCTGGTCGAGAATATTCCGCTGTGACGGAGGGACGGGGCGCGACTGAGAAAAGCCCCCCGGACAACCGGTGGCGAGTCCCGACCTGCCGTCGCCCTCGGCTGTCTGTTCATCAAGCTCACACAGCAGCTCGTCGCGTTCCTCTCTCGGCTCAATGCCCGCCCGACGGTGACAGGGCACAAGTCTGAACTCAAAGGTCTCCAACGGGTGGCGCTGCGCACGACATCGTGCGCAGCCGCCGTCTTCCTCTATCCACAGTTCGACCGACGCGCTGTCGGTATCACTCATGAGCAGGCTACAGACCTGCCGGAGGAAATCGACCCTGGAATTCTCGCCGTGAGGCAGACTGAGGATACGGTTGGCCAGGCGGTGACTGAGCCGGCTTTCCCAGTACCGCAGGTTGTTGTTGCTGACTGACTTCGAATTCAACATCGTGCGTCTCCGCTTGAGTCAGGGAACGGACATATCAGCGCCCCGAGCCAGCATGACGCAGCCGGGAGCGTGCCTGGTACACACTTGGGCTTGAGGTCTATCTGGCTATCTGCTAGTGGCTTACGCGTGAAAGCCGTTGGACTGTCGTTGAGCCCAAGTGTGCTACCTGCCATCCTCCCGGCGCCCAGAACACCAAAATCGCGCCCAACCTGACTCAATCGGAGACGTACGTTCAACATATCGGGGCCGTACGCCTACTGCTCGGCCGTTCCGACAGTGAGCTCCAAGGCTGCATCGGTGACGGCGCCGATCTTGGCGGCAAAACTGGTCTGGCGGGTGATGTCATCGTCGGTGATGATGTGGACGTCCAGGAGTTCCCGGTTGGTATAGCCGGTTCGCAGATAGTTCATTTCCCCCAGACAGAGACTCCAACCATGCAGCCAGACCTCGAGGTCGTGCCGCTTGAATTCGTCATCGCGAATGTGGATCAGTAGATCGATGTCGCTGTTCGGCCCGGCGCTGGCGTTCTTCGTGCTGCCGATCACGTACATCGCCACCACTCCAAAGCGTTCCGCGTCGAGCTCGGCAGCGATTCGCTCGGCCATCCGCATGCGCCAGCGCCAATAGACCTCGGGTTGCGCCTTGCGCCGGCCGATGTGGTCTTCCTCTACTTTCCCACGAGCGTCCTCGGGTTCGGCGAGAATGGCAACGGCCTCATCGAGCTCCGAGTTCATAAGCACCCGCACCACGCGCCCGTGGCTGGCGTTGGAAACGTCGATGACCCGAACAGTGTCAGCGAGCCGCTCGTATTCCGGAAGCATCGCGGAAAACAGATTTGGTGCACGGTGGAGGAAGGCCATGTTGAGAAAGCCGCCGTTGTCCGGATAGAGAGGCAGATAACGGATCTGAGACTCCACCAGGTCCTGGAAGAAGTGGGTGCCGAAGCTGAGATCGGGGACGTAGTTTCCGGTCTTGCGCGCGATCTCCACCAGCATCGCGGTGTTGTTGATGTCGGAGTAGGTGACGCTGACCCCGAGCTTGATGTCGCCGCGGCTGCCCCAACGACCTGGGCCCATGAGGATGAATTGGCGCTTCGGCAGCAGCTTGTTGAGCTCGCCCACCGCCTGCCCGACCGCCAGAAGATCCTCACGGTCGGAAAGCCGACCGTAGGCCTCGGGATCTACGTAAACCAGATGTGTGATGTCGGGCACCCGGCCGTTGGAGACGTAGCGATGGGCAGCAAAGACGGTATCGTCCTCGGGCACGTCCTTGGGAATCGGCGCAGGGGCGTCCTCGGCCGCGAAGCTCTGCGGCCGGCATTGGAGGAGGTAAAAGTCGCGTCCGTCGTGGGCGAACTCGATGTCCACGGGTGTTCCCAGCGCCTCCTCGAGAATCTTGAGCATGTTGCCGACGTGCCGCACGAACGGCGTGCCGTCGATAAGACCGCCGAAGTCCGCCACGAACCGATCGTTTTCCGGGTCGACGAGAAACCGCATCGGTTTTTGGAGGACCTCATCTTTGAGGACCGAGAAGACCTGCTCGAAGGCCGGGTAGTCGGTGCCGCAACACTTCAGCAACTGTTTCAGATCGAGAGTTTCGAAGGCGTTGCTCTTGAGGTTGATGACGTCGATGTGCCGTGGTGAGTACCGCATCACCTCTTCGACCGTGGTGTTGACCCGAAGACCGGGCTGTCCGGGTACCGCGAGAACGGGATAGTCGTCGGAGACCCGATCAACCGCACGTGTGCCCAGGCCGGGAACGAGTCGGATGAGACCATCAGAACGCTGGATCCGCGGCGACCAACGGAACTCGTTGGTGGAGAAGGCAACGCCGGCCGCCGCGGGCAGGAAGTAATCACCCAGGCGGGTCCCGACCACTTCCTGGATGAGGATCGCCATTTCCTCGTGGAAATCGATCAAACCGCGCTCGCGCCGGTAGGCGATGGGGTCGGGGCCGAAGATCGAGGCGTAGACCTCGGTCATGGCGTCGAGGAGGGAGCTCATGCGCTCGTGCTTGGTACCCTGGTTGGCGAGAAAGAGGCTGCGGTACTTGCCGGAAAACGCGCTCCCGAGCCGGTCCTCGAGGAGGCTCGAGGAACGCACGATGAGGGGAGCGTCCCCCACCTCGTCGAGGATCATCGAGACCCCCTTGACAATATCCTGCGGAAAGCGCGAGTTCTTGAAGAGCTGGACGATGTTCGGGTACTCCTGTCGGACCTGGGAGATCTCCCGGTATTTCTGCTGCAGCACTTCCTCGAGGTCGTTGTACTCAATGAAGCTCATCATCCCCTCCGAAGCAACGTACCAGCTGCGCGGGACCTTGATCTCGCCCACGGGGAGCTCGGAGGTTGATTTGTTGCGGAGGATTCTCTCGGCGAGAAAGAGGCCGGCGCTCTTGCCGCCGAGCTTGCCGTGACTGGCGTCCGAGAGGATGACCCGGTCGAGCAGATCGAGGAAGTCTTCGGTCCTGATGTACTCCTTGGCAATGGAGATAGTAACCAGTTGATCGGTGAGGAACCGCCGGATCAAAGAAACGAGGATGCCGTTGAGGGTGGCGTGGGGCAGGTCCGCGCCGTCGGCGAGCAGGTGGTGGAAGCGGCGCAGCGCCCCGCCGACCTCGGTCAGTGCTGCTCGCGGATTATTCAGGACCTTGGGCAGGAAGCTCGCCTTGTCTTCCATGACCCAGTCCCGGGTGAGAGCCAACACCTGGTCGACGCCGAGGAACTTCCTCGCCAACTCGAAGGGCTTGCCGCTCAGCAGGACTTCTTCGTTGACGGTGCGGGGGCGGGCGGGGTAGTTGGGATCGGGCGGCTGATCGGTCGGCAAAGCGCCATAGATTTCCTGCAGGAGGTCTTGGCCGCCGTCCACACCTGCCCAGCACAGGTGGTTGACCATTTTGCGCGCGATGCGGAGGTAGAGATCGCGGTCGGAGCGCCGCAAAAGCTCGATCGGCCCGCGCCAACGGTCCTCCTTCTCGGCCTCCAGCTCGCGACTCGCCTCCTCCCACTGCTGTCGCATCTGATGCATGCTGTGGAAGAGGATGCTGTGGCCGAGGCGTTCGGCGATGGTGCGGATGAGCCGTTCCTCCTCCTTGAGGAATGGGCCGATGTCCTCCTCGGGCCGCTCCTCCAGGTACCACACACTGAGCCGTCCCACCACCCGGTCCCGGGCCACGATGTCGGCGGCCTGGACCCAGGGCGTCGGACGAAAGTCCTCGAGCTTGAACTCCTTGTCCTCGAACTCGATAATCGCCTGACAGATATCCGGATATTGCCAGCCGGGCGGGATGACCTCCACCACCCTCTGGAAGACCTTTTCCAGCGGGAGGTTGAAGCGGGAGAGTATCTGCTCGACCTCGTACAGGCAGTTGAGCTCCTTGGCACGCTCCTGGAGGGAGGCGAGCAGCCCATCAACCGTGCGTTCGTGCTCAGTCATCGCCTAGCCCGATCCTCTCACCGAGTGTCTACTGTGGCAAACGATCACTCCTCGGCCGGCGCCGCCGTCGACGCGCACCTCGAGGGGCGTGGCGAGGCGTGCGTGGGTGACGTGACCTGTTGATCGTACCACCGGCTGTTGCGCGAGCCACTGCCAGTCGATCTCGAAGGGGCCGTCGTGCTCCACCGACAGGTAGAGGATATGGAAGCTGAGCAGGTTGTGGAAGAAGTGCGAGCCCTGGCTGAGGTCGGGTTGGACCTTGGGTAGGGTCGCCTCGACGATGACCCGGGCTCCGCTGATCTGTCCCCACGCCACCGGCACACCGAGCCACGGATCGGATGTCCCCCAACGGCCGAAGCCGATGAGCAGGTAGGGCCGCCCGCACTCCACGAGGGACCTGTTGATGCCCTCGAGCTCCTTGGCGATGGCAGGGGTTTCGGCGGGATCAAAGGCCTCAGGGGGGATGAAGACCACATCCCCGAGGTCGTTGCGGCTGCCGTTTCCGAGAACCGTCTCCGAGGCCAGTAGCACGCGTTCGCCGACCAAGTCCTCCGCATCCACGTCGACCCGGTCGCCGCCCACCATCATCGGTCGAATCTGAAGGAACCCGAAACGCGCGGGCAGCGCGTCGCGCCGGTGGAGATTGACGGCGAACTCGATCTCCACTGGCCCACCCAGAGCTACTTCACCAAGCCCGAGGAGCCGTTTCAGCAGGTCGTTGAAAGGGATCAGACGTGATCCGAGCAAGGGTGCGAAGGTGAGCGCCCGTGGGCCGCGGGCGTCGAGGCCGGGATTGAGACGGTCCGAGCCCGGGTCGTAGGTGGAGACGAGGTAGCGGAGCGCCCCGTCGGCCTCCGCCTCGGCGAGCCCGGGTTGAACGAGATACTCGGTCTCCCGAATCGGGTCGTGCGGCGGCGGCTCACCCATGTGAACCGCCCAGAATCGGGTCTGGGTGTTCTTCAGGAGCTCTCCCAGGTCGTTGAACGGGGGCGGTGCGGCGGGGAAGGCCGGCGAGTAGTGCCAGCTCAGGCCGCCGTCGACGATGGTCTTGCCGAGCCCAAGCGCGAGATTGATCACACCATCGGAGGGTTGGGCGTGACCGGTGGGGTAGTAGTTGTGTGAGCGGGCCACCCCCGAGAGGCAGGGGTAGAAGCGGTCGCCGACGCGCTGGCCCACGACCTCCTGCACGATCACCGCCATCCTCTCCTCACCGAGGTTTCGGCCGACGGATCGCAGGTAGGCCTTGGAACTGGCGAAAAACGTCGTCGCGTAAACGAACTTCACAGCCTCCATCAGGCGGCGGAAGCGCGCGTCCTCCTCGATCTCGTTGTTGGGGATCATCTTCGTGCCATAGACGCCGGCAAACGGGTGGTCGAGGGCGTCCTCGAGGAGGCTCGAGGAGCGCACGGCGAGGGGTGTGTGGACACAACCGGCCAGGGCGCGAAGATCACCGACGGACTCCGCCGGCAGCTCGGCCTGCTGAAAGGCGTGGGCGATGCGGTCGTCTGAAAGATCCGAACACGCGAGATCCTCGAGGTGGTTGCGGGTCATAAAGAGGTCGAAGATCTCGGTGGTGAGAACGGTGGCCGTGGGTACCGCGACCTCGATGTAGGGGGACTCGTCGGGATTCAGGCGACTCAGGATCTCCTCGCGGATGCGCAGGAGGCCGGACGCCTTGCCGCCGAGGGCCCCCGAGCCGATGCGGCTGAAGCTATTTTCCGCATCAAAGAACTCTCGATCGAACCGGGGCACATCGGCGCAGATTGGCGTCATCCTGCCTCCGGATCGGAAGGTCTGTTGACTGACGCCTGAAGGGTATTGAAGGTCGAGTTTTGAGTTTTGAGTTTTGAGTTACTGGCGCCCTGCGGGCGCCGTGACCCACCGCCGTGAGCGGGTGGCCGCTCGCCGGCGATCCCCGGCTGCGGCCACTTCCGCTCCCGTCGGCGGGTGTTGAGTTCATCGTCTTCGCTTCTTGGCGTCCGAGCGTGGGCATCACGCCCCATTATTGCCGGTTGGTTCCCCGCGCCGACAAATCCGAAATTCGAAACCCGAAATTCGAAATCCGAAATATCGTTCCGGGTAGGCAGGAGAAATTCCGAATTCCGAATTCCGAATTCCGAACTCGTCATAACCAACCGCGCTCCCGACATTGAGTGGCAACCCGGTCGACGGCGATTACCAGGGCCGCGTCCCGCATGGTGAGCTTCTTTCCCCGTGCGAGGTCGGAGACGGCGATGAAGGCGGCGGTCAGCTTGAGATCCAGCTTGCTCAGCACCTCCGACCGGGCCCAGTAGTAGTTCATGTTGCTCTGCACCTGCTCGAAGTAGCTGCATACGACGCCGCCCGCGTTGGCGAGGAGGTCGGGGATGATGACGATATCGCGCGCCAGGATCGCCTCCTCGGCCTCGGGGCTTGTTGGCCCGTCGGCGCCCTCGGCGATAAGCCGCACCTGATCGGAGACGGTGCCTACGTTGGCGGCGGTGATCTGGTGCTCGATGGCTGCGGGAATGAGAATGTCCACGTCCTGGCTGAGCCAGGCCTCGGCGTCGAGGATGTCGTATCCGTGCTCAGCGGCGCGGTCCCGATCGATGGACCCAAGATGGTCGCTGACGCTCCGCAGCTCCTCGAGATCGATGCCGGTCTCTTTGCGGAAGCTGACGCCCGCCCCCGCCGCCTGATCCCAGCTGGAAACACAGACGACCGTGCCCCCGATCTGGGTGAAGAGCTCGATGGCGTGTTGAGCGACATTGCCGAATCCCTGCACGCTGGCCGTTGTGGTGGCCGGGTCCAGGTCGAGCTCCTTGAGGGCTTCCCGCAAGCAGTAAACAAGACCGTAGCCGGCAGCCTCGATGCGGCCGAGAGAACCTCCGGCGCCGATGGTCTTCCCCGTGATCGCACCCGGCAGGTGGTCGCCGTGGATCACCTCGTACTCGTCGAGCATCCAGGTCATGTGTCGGCCCGAGGTCATGATGTCCGGTGCGGGAACGTCCCGTAACGGGCCGATGGTGTGGCCGACCCGGCGGATCCAGCCGCGGCAGATGCGCTCGATCTCACGCTGGCTGAGGTTGTGGGGATCGCAGACCACGCCCCCCATGCTCCCGCCGACGGGGATGTCGACCACCGCAGTCTTCCAGGTGGTCCACATGGCCAGAGCGCGGACAGTGTCGATGGTCTCCAGGGGGTGGAAACGGACGCCGCCCCACGCGGGCCCGCGGGCATCGTTGTGCTGCACCCGGAAGCCCTGGAAGACATCGACCTCGCCACTGTCCAGGCGGACCGGCAGGCTCAGTCGGTGCTCGTGGGAAGGAACTCGCAGCAGCTTGCGTGCCGGCTCGTCGAGCCCCATGAGGTCCGCGATGTGGTCGAACTGGGTCTGAGCGACCGCGAAGGCGTTGAAGGAGGGGTCAGGCGACATTTTCAGGTCCCCCTTTGGTTGATGATGACACAGCGATACAGGAGTTTTTAGTTTTAAGTGTTGAGTTTTGAGTTTCGGACGCCCTTCGGAAAGCGTGCCCCACCTCCACCGTGACCGGGTTGGTCGAGGTGGTCGAATATTGAGTCTTACGCAGGAGGTTGGGATAACTCAAAACTAAAAACTCAAAACTAAGAACTCTGAAAAATACGGCGGCACCGAAGCGCCGCCGTATTTTTTTGGTTCGCGTATCCTCAGACCAACCCCTGGTCGATCATGGTGTCGGCCACCTTGACGAAGCCGGCGATGTTGGCGCCGATCACGTAGTTGCCGGGCTGATCGTACTCCGCAGCGGTGGTGACGCAAGCTTCGTGGATACGGCTCATGATGTCGCGCAGGCGGTTATCCACCTCCTCGCGGGTCCAGGAGAGACGCATGCTGTTCTGGCTCATCTCGAGACCGGACACGGCCACGCCGCCGGCGTTGGCAGCCTTTCCCGGCCCGTAAAGTATCTTCTTGTCGACAAAGAGTTCGACTGCATCGGGCGTCGACGGCATGTTGGCGCCCTCGGAGATGCAGTAGCAGCCGTTCTCGAGAAGGGCCTTGGCGTCCTCGAGATCGAGCTCGTTCTGGGTCGCGCAGGGTAGGGCGATGTCGCACTTGACCTTCCACACGCCGGTGCCCTCGTGGTAGCTCACGCCGGGGTACTTGTCGGCGAGCTCGCGGATGCGGCCGCGGCGCACGTTTTTGAGGTCCATGAGCTCTTCCCACATTTCGTGGGTGAGACCGTCCTCGATGACCACGAAGCCCGAGGAATCGGAGAGAGTGACCACTTTGGCGCCGAACTCGAGGCACTTCTCGGAGGCGAACTGCGATACGTTGCCGGATCCGGAGACGGTGACACGCTTGCCTTCGAAGCTGTCGTCCCGGGTGCCGAGCATGTTCTGCGCGAAGTAGACGGCACCGTAACCGGTGGCCTCGGGGCGGATGAGGCTGCCGCCCCAGTTGATGCCCTTACCGGTGAGCACGCCCTCGAAGCTGTTTCGGATTTTCTTGAACTGGCCGAACATGAAGCCGATCTCACGCCCGCCGACCCCGATATCGCCGGCGGGTACGTCGGTGTTGGCGCCGATGTGGCGGCAGAGCTCGGTCATGAAGCTTTGGCAGAAGCGCATTACCTCGTTGTCCGACTTGCCCTTGGGGTCGAAGTCCGACCCGCCCTTGCCGCCGCCCATGGGCAACGTGGTCAGCGAGTTCTTGAAGACCTGCTCGAAACCGAGGAACTTGAGCATTCCGAGGGTGACGGTGGGGTGGAATCGCAGACCGCCCTTGTAGGGACCGATGGCGGAGTTGAACTCCACCCTGAAGCCCTTCTGAACCTGGATCTCCCCGCGGTCGTCCATCCACGGCACGCGGAAGAGGATGACCCGTTCGGGCTCGACGATGCGCTCGAGGATCCGGTGGTCGAGGTACTTGGTGTGGCGCTCGAGCACTGGTACCAAGGACTCCACCACCTCGGCAACCGCCTGGTGGAACTCGGGCTCGCTGGGGTTTTTGGCGATCACACTGCGCATGAATTGTTCTGCAAAAAGCTTCTCGACTGGACGCATGGGCCCTTCCTCCTGTTGTTCGAAACTACGATCGTCGACAGATAGCCCCCGGAGACAGGGGCAGGCGGGAAACAGAGGTCATCATCGCTGGCGAGAATAACCGAGAATTTCCTCCCTCGCAAGATTCTTGTGAGCGGATTCACAAGTGTTCTGTCTATCGGAAGAGAGGGGATTAGCCGGTGAGATATGCGGGCTAGGTCACTTCCCCTGGTTTCAAAATCACCCCCTGCCCGGAGGAGCCGTCGACCATGACCTGGACCGGCTGCTCGAGACGGAGGTGCCGCACGGCGCCCTCCTGGCCTTCGAAGATTGCATCCTGTTGATCGAGCCAATCCCAGTTGATTACGCCTCCGCCACTCAAAGTGTGGATGGCAAAAAATGCCACCCCGTAGCAGGTGAGGTTGTGGAAGAAATGCGAGCCGAAGGAGGGTTCCACTTGAAGATCCGTGAAATCAGTTTCGACGAGGGCGCGGGCGGAAGATATCTGGGGCCAGGTGACCGGGATTCCCAACCACGGGTCGCGGGATCCCCAACGGCCCGGGCCGATCAAAATTGACTGGCGGCCCTCGCGGCGGAGCTCGCGATTGATCTTCTCGATTGCTGCGGCCGCCTTCACCGTCTCGGAACGCTCGAGACGCCGCGGGTCCACCACCACAAGGTCGGCGATGGTCTCCCTGCGACCGTGGCCCAGGGCGATGTCCGACCTCACCACAGCTTGCGCCGTATCCGTTTCACCGAGGTCGACGTCCACGTCCATCCGTTCGAAGACCATGGGTCGGAGCTGAAGGACGTTGAAGGTCTGGCGTTGTCCGAGGCCGGGCACGATGTCGGCGGCGAACTCGAGCTCCACCGGGCTGGCAATGCCCCGCTGACAGGTGTCCAACAGACGCGTCAGGATCTTCGGGAGCGGGACGGTCCGACCCTTGAGGAGGGGTTGGAAGGTGATGAGGGGCGCTCCCCCTTCCTCAATCCCGCTGACCACGCGGTCGTTCGCACGGTCGTAGGTGGAGGCGATGGGTGCGGCCGTGCCGTCGCGGACCGCCTCGGTCGTCTCATCGTGAAGGAGGTTGGCGTCGAGATTGACTCCGGGGATGACGTCGTTGCGGGAGAGGTCGAGAGCATAGAACCGGCGCTGGGCGTTGCGCAGGATGTCCTTGACCGCGGAGAACTGGGGCAGGATCTGAGGTTGCCTGGGGCAGAAGCGGAGCGCTTCGAAGCCCTCGACCACCGACTTGCCGAGGCCCAGCGCCACTTGGGCGACCCCGTCTTCGGGCCGCATATCGCCGAACGGGTAAAAGTTGTAGGAGGAGGCGACGCCCGAGAAGGTGGGGTAGAAGCGATTGCCGCGCCGGCTCCCGACCAGGCGTTGGATCAGGACCGCCATGAGCTCCTCCTCGATCCGATACGGCGTGGTCTCGAGGTAATCGCGAGCCTGTTGGAAGTAGGTGGAGGCGTAGACGACCTTGATCGCTTCGAGCAACTGGGCGAGGCGCACGTCCAGCGACGGGTGGTTATTCGGAAGCATGATGGTGGCGTAGACACCGGCAAAAGGCTGGTAGACCGAGTCCTCCAGTATGCTCGAGGAGCGAATGGCGATCGGCTCGCAGACCCGCTCGAGCAGGGCGCCCAGATCCCCCCGGAGCCGGTGGCGGAAGCGGCTGCGCCTGAAGTAATCGAGGACCTCCTCGTTCCCCATTTCAGTGCTGCGGGTGACGAAACCACGGAGCTGATTGTCCTCGAGGAATTCCTCGAAAATATCGCTCGCGAGGACCACGGTCTGTGGGATCGCCACCTCGACCTGGTCCAGATCGAATCTCTCGGTAGCGAGGATCTTGTGCGCGAACGCGAGGCCACGGCCCTTGCCGCCCAGAGATCCCGACCCGATCTTGGCGAACGCCGTGAAGTCGTTGAAGCGATCGCCGTCGAAATCGGTGATCACGTGCTGCTGGATCTTGCGCAGATAGTTGGTGATGGCGGAGATGAGAAAGTGGCGGAGGTCGGAGGGTGACGGGAACTCGGTGACCTTGCGGGGACGCAGCTTGGTGGCGAGCTCGAACTCGGTTCGCGCCTTGAGCCAGGCGGAGAAGTGGTTGCGGCTCGCGTGGAAGACCAGGGACTCCTCCGGGGCCTCGGCCAGGGCGCGGAGCATCTCCCGCATGTCGCTGGCGCGGTCGATCGGAGTGCCGTCGGGGAGCTTGAAGATGAAGTCGCCGAAGCCGAAGTGATCGAGGATGTACTGCCGAAGCTGCTCGAGGAGGTGGGGCGAGCGCTTACTCAGGAAATCAGCCTGCACGGTAGCGGCGCTCGCGAGATGCTCTCCATCCATGGACTGCAGGAGGATGGGCAGATCCTCGTCATGCTCACGGATCTTCTCGGCGAGCCGGATTCCCGCTTCCGGGTCGAGTTCGCCGGCGCGCGGGAAGCTGACATCCGAGATGATGCCGAGGACGTTGCCCGCGAAGCGCTCGTAGAGCTCCCAGGCCTCCTCGTAGGTCTGCGCGAGGAGGATCTTCGGGCGGGCGCGGATACGCAACAGCCGGTGGGAGAGATTGACTCCCTCCGTCATCAGCCGCCCGGTCTGGATCGTGACCTCAGTGTAGATGTGGGGCAGGTAGACGGAGTAGAAGCGTGGTTCATCCTCGACCAGGATGATCGCCTGGACGCCGCCGGCGAGAATGTCGTGCTCTGCATTCCGGCGATCCTCCACCTGCTTGATCATGGCCAGAAGCGCCTGGACGTTTCCCTGCCAGAGGAACATCCAGTCGAGCGAGTCGCTTTTTCGCAGATCATCAAGCCAGGGCAGCTCCCATGCGTGGGCGGCGAGCAGGCCGACCGGCAGCTTGGGCCGCGCCTCCTTGACCCGGCGAACCAGCTCGTCGACCTCCATGTCCGGAAGACGTGGCGTCGTGATCACCATGTCGAACGCGGCTTCTTCGAGAAGCTGCAACGCCTCGGAGGCCTCCGCCGCGCGGGTGAATCTCGGCGCAAACTGCAGGTTGAGGTCGAGGTTGCGGAACTCCTCAAACACCAGCTCAGTGAGCTGGCCGTCCTCCTCGAGAATGAAGGAGTCGTAATGAGAGGCGACGAGGAGGATCTCGATGACGCGGTGCTTCATCAGCGCCGAGAACTCCTCCGTCTGCATGCCGTACCGGCTTCTTAGTTCAATCGATTCTTCGCCCATCCGGACTCCTAGGGAAACTCTGGTTCCTGCTGCACCAAGGTAGCAGAGAAATTCAGAGCATTTCCGGCGGAGCTGTGAGCTCAGCCTCTTGCAGAATTCCTGTCATCCTGAGCGAAGCGCCCCGGTAGGGGTGCGTAGTCGAAGGATCCCCCGAAGAAAGAGATAGGCTGCATAACAGCACTCTCCTACTTCAGGGGATCCTTCGACTCGCTTCCGGCTTCGCCCGGAGGGCTACGCCGTGACAGGCCGCTCGCTCAGGATGACAGCCATCCGATTTTTGCAGGAGGCTCAGCTATCGGCTATGGGCAGCTGTAAGCTGCTCAGTCGGTCCAATTTGTTAGGAAGACGTTCGTCTCGCCCGGTTTTGAATTGTGGCGGTTGGAACAGAAGACAAGGGTCTTGCCGTCGGGCGCGAACATGGGGAAGCCGTCGAAACCCTCGGAGTAGGTGATCCTCTCGAGGATCTCACTGTCGAGGTCGACCATCCACAGGTCGAACTCGCGCCCCCTGGGGTCGCCGAAGTTGGTAGAGAATATGATCTTCTCGCCCGAAGGGTGGAAGAAGGGGGCGAAAGCCGCCACGCCGAGATCGGTAATTTGCCGTTTTTCGGAGCCATCCGCGTTCATCACCCAGATCTCGAGCTTGCTCGGCCGGATCAGGCCGTCGGCGAGCAGGGCCTGGTAGTCCGAGATCTCAGCGGGGTCAGAAGGGTGGCGCGTTCGATAGACGATGAGCTCCCCGTCGGGCGAGTAGAAGGGGCCGCCGTCGTACCCGATCCCGTCGGTCAAGCGAACCACGTCGGAGCCGTCGATATTCATCGAGTAGATATCGAGGTCTCCGTCGCGCAGCGAGGTGAAGACGATCCGGTCGCCCCGGGGGGAGATCGTGGCCTCGGCGTCGTAGCCGGGCGTGTCGGTGAGCCTCGAGACCTCGCTGCCGTCGGGGCGCGCGCGGTAGATGTCGTAGCCAGGATCGATCGGCCAGACGTAGCCGCGGCTGTGATCGGGCGGCGGTGGGCAGTCGGGATTCGCCTCGTGGGTCGAGGCGTAGAGGATCCACTCGTCGTCGGGCAGAAAGTAGGCGCAGGTGGTGCGGCCGCTGCCGGTGGAGGCGAGGGTCGGCTCGTTGCCGTCGAGATCCATGACGAAGATCTGATCGCAGTCGTAGGGCGGCCGGGTGGACTGGAAGATCAGCTGGTCGCCGGCGAAAGAGAAGTAGGCCTCGGCATTCTCGCCGCCGTCGGTGAGCATTCGAAGGTCGGAGAAGTGAGTCTCCATCGGGTCGGGCTGGACGAGCCTGGGAAGGGCGGAGCCCGTTTCGGCGGGCGTTTCGGGCGGCGGCGCCTCGTGCAGCTGCTGTCCACAGCCGGCGATAAGAAGGGCAATCAGGACGATGTTTGCGAACGGACTGAGTTTCAGCTTCATTTTCCCTCCAGGTCGCGAGATGGTCTCACGGCGGTGCAAGGTTGGCAAGGGAAAGGCATCAGGTCACAGGCTACAGGTCACAGGCTACAGGTCTCAGGTCACAAGTCGCAGGTCTCAGGTCTCAGGTCTCAGGTCGCACCGAGATCGTTGACTGGGCTGCTGCGGTGTCAAGCCCCATTTGAAACTTCCGTAAGGTTTCAATGAAACCTGAAGCCTGAGACCTGCGACCTGCGACTTGTGACCTGAGACCTTGAACCTCATCCTCCAAGAGCCAGAAGGAACGGCTTCTCGAGGACCTGGAAAAGCCTGCTCAGGAACCTGGCCGCATCCGCGCCGTCCACGAGGCGGTGGTCGTAGCTCAGGGAAAGCGGCAGCATCAACCGGGGTCGGAATCCCCCCTCGTGCCACTGCGCCTCGATCCTTCCCCGCGAGACGCCGAGGATCGCCACCTCCGGCCAGTTGATGATCGGTGAGAAGCCGGTCCCGCCGATGCCGCCGAGATTGGAGATGGAGAATGTGCCGCCTTGCATCTCGTCGGGCATGAGCTTTCGGCTACGGGACCTCGTGGCGAGATCGTCGAGCTCGACGGCGATCTCGGTGAGGTTCTTTCGGTCGGCGTCACGGATCACGGGTACCAGGAGGCCACGCTCGGTGTCGACGGCAACCCCGATGTGGATGGAGTCCCTGAAGACGATCTCCCGGTTCGCCATGTCGACGGCGGCGTTGAGGGTGGGGAAGGCCTTGAGAGCGGTCGCCACGACCTTGACCAGAATGGCGGTCATCGTCAGCTTGGGGCCGGCCGCCTCGACCCGCTCCCGGTAGTGCTTGCGGAACTCCTC
>Ga0209013_10001344_pt1 | contig 22686 bp, 15 predicted proteins | sample Cruoilmetagenom2_FD_187291 | JGI IMG/M metagenome (GOLD analysis project Ga0209013, IMG submission 187291) | Oil polluted marine microbial communities from Coal Oil Point, Santa Barbara, California, USA - Sample 2 (SPAdes) (version 2) | ecosystem: Environmental > Aquatic > Marine > Oil seeps ... | reverse complement strand
TCATGCCATGGTTCACCAGTGCCTTCAGTTTTTCTCCAAGTAGATCATCATTGGTGAATAGTGCACCCCCGTCTCCAAAGCAACCCAGGTTTTTGGACGGAAAGAATGATGTGGTTCCAATATTTCCAATGGTTCCGGCTTTCTGTGAGGTCCCGTCGGAAAACAAATAGTTGGCACCAATGGCCTGAGCATTGTCCTCAATCACAAAAAGATTATGCCTTTTTGCGATATCCAGTATGGCTTCCATATGGGCACACTGACCGAACAGATGAACCGGAACAATGGCCTTTGTGTTCTTTGTGATCGCACTCTCCAGAAGGGAAGTATCCAGGTTAAACGTATCTTTTTTCACATCTACCAGCAGAGGTTTAAACCCCAGAAGCCTGATTACCTCGATGGTGGAGATAAAGGTGAAGGGTGTGGTAATCACTTCATCCCCTGGCTTTAATTCCAGAGCCATCATGGCTACCTGCAAGGCATCGGTTCCATTGCCGCATGCGATGGTGTGCTTCGCTCCCATATAAGATGTTAACTCCTCCTGAAATTGTGCCACATCTTTCCCTTTTATAAAAGCTGTGGAATCTATGACACGCTGCATGGCCGCATCCACATCAGCTTTGATGTGAAGGTATTGGGTGTGCAAATCTACCATTCGAATCTCTTTCATCTTCCCTCTGTTTTCTAACTGGATAACCTTGTGATCAGCATCTCTTTAATAAGTCTGTATGTCTCTTCCCCTTTTTGTAACAACAGGTCATTGGCATCCTTCTGTTCACAACTCTGCAGATATGCCAGTGCCTGTTCTCCTGTCAGATCCGGCTTATGCTCCATCATGTCGTTTTCCAAAAGGTAGGTGTCCACATCCAATAATTCGTCCTGATAGACTGAGATGGTGGGAATGCCAATCACAGCCATCTCACGGGTCATGGTCCCTCCGGCACCAATAAAAAGCCTGCATTTCCCGGCAATCTCTTCCAGGCTCAATGCTTTGCTCTGTACAACTACGCCACTAAACTTCTCCTGCTCATAATGTTTGGCCTGTTCATTCCCCCGCGGTAACAGCACAACCTGTGCCCTATCCTTCAAAAAGAGGATCATGTCATCCATGAAGTTCAAAGCCCCTTTATAGTATTGGGCAATCCATGGTTCGGGCCTGATAAATATCTTCTTTTCAGAAGCAGGAACATGGGTGATTTCTGCGTTCCAAAGATATATGCCCTCCTTTACACCTGGATATTGGATGATCTTGGATTTACGCGCCCACTGTTTTTGTGCCTTTTTTGGATCAAGAAATTCAGGAATCAGGATCTTTGAGGCAAACACAAAGGAGGGGATGTTGCCCATGGCATGCTCATTGTCATTCATATATATAACTGGTACATGCATAAGCCAGGCTGTAATGGGACTATGAAATGTACTCTGTGAAATAGCCATATCAATTTTCTGCTTTCTTAAGAATTTAAAAAGCTGCCATACCCGAACCGGGTACCCAAAAAGCTTGGCTGAAAACTTTCCTCCATAGTGCTTTCCCACTACTGTGTATGTTAAACCATGCAGATCGAGAAGATCAATGGTATTTGCAAGGGGCCGGCAGGTGATGATCACCTCATGTTCCTTCATCAGCTCTTTGATCATGGCTGAAAAAAGAGGGATGTGCGGTGAATTTGAGAGATCAAACCAGATTTTCATGAACAATTGCTTTTTTGGTTATCAACAGACTTTAGAATACGTAAACCGGTGCCAATGGTTACTCCTTTATTAGGTGTTTTAATCTATGATTTTTTCTCTTCCGTCAAATAAACAGTCATGGCAAGAAACATCCAGCCCTGGGCCCAACGCATATAAGGGATTTTTGACTTGACTCCCCGTTTCAACTGAAAGTAGAAATATCCTTTTTTATCCTGCATATGATCCAATACCCAGCTCAATGTCTGGTCAGCCAGCTCCCGGTGTTTATGAAAGAGACCCAGCCTGCTCAAGGTGATGATCAGTTGGGCGGGGGCATGGATGTCGATGGGATAGAGTGAATTGTTGTAATACCTGCACCTGCCGTCAGCTTCAAAAAAAGTATTGATGTAATAGGTAAATCCCTTTTCGATGATCGTTTGGTAACTCTTGTCCCCGGAGTACTTCTGGTACTCGGAGAGACACTCCAGGTTGTAACCGGTATGAAAATTGTCGATCCATTGATGAAACGGTAACGGACTGTAGGTCCATGATCCATCTTCCTGCTGGCGCTTGACCACAAAATCGATGGAGTGCTTGGCCTCCTTCAGCAACGATTCATCTTTGGTGATGCTGTAGATCCTGGCCAGAAGCCTTGATCCGAGCAATGTAGCATTGTATACCTGAGATTGGTCCAACGGAGAATAGGAGAAGGAGAAATCTCCCTGTTCGTCATGGGTCCTGTTCAGATCCTTCAGAATGAAACCGGAAATGGATAGAGCGGTTTTGAGAAGCTTGTCATCCTCCAGGATCTCATAGGCATCCAGCAGGGCATATCCGATAAATACGGATGCTACGATGGTCGGAGTATACTTTGGCTGAAAAAATGCTTTGGACTCCCAGTCAAAATTGTACCCCCAGCAGGATCCAGAGTATCCCTCGGTTACAAGTTCAACTACCTTATCTGCCAGGAACCGTATCTGTGTTTTATACTCCTCCCGGGGTTCCAATTTATAAAGGTTACAATACCCATTCAGGAACAATCCCACCCCCTTCGGGTTGTACTCCTTTTTGATCAGGAACAATTTTCTGAGATTCAGCGGATTCCTCTTAAAAGCCTGGATCCAGATCAGTCGGAACAGCCTCACCTTCCTGATCCCGGGAAGGGATTGGAAAACTCTGCTGGTAAGCCCGTCGTAGGGATCCCATCCCTTGAATTGCTCCTTTTCACAGTAGGCCCTCAGCCTCTCCAGACTCTTTTCAACTTTATCTACCATTAAATATCAGGCTCATTAAAAGGTCAACTTACAATGCGATGGATTGGGGCAATCCGGTGGCCAATGATTCCTGGATCTTAAAGGTTGTGAGCGTGGTGAGACAGATGGACCTGAAAGTGATAGGTACCGGGTCTCCCTTCTCCAGAGCTCCAATAAACGCAATTACCTCCTGCTTATGACCTTTGCCGGAAGTTTTAATTTTCTTCTCCCGGTTATCCCGATAGACCGAACCACTATTGAAATCATCAATGACAAAAACCGATTCCCCCCCAAAGATCTCAAATCGCTCCTTGGGTAATCCCTTATCACCATTGGCTGTGTAGACCAGGTTTCCTACAGATCCATCGCTGAATTTCACGGTTATGGCAAGGTTGTCATCATTTTTGATCTTGTCACTATCGGTATCGATACATTCGGCAAATACCTTGACTGGCTCTGAATCTGCAAAGAACTGCATGAGGTCAATGAAGTGACAGATCTCTCCCACAATCCTTCCGCCACCCGCCTTGGTCTGTGACCAATGGTCTTTGGGAATAAATCCTCCATTCACCCTGAAATTCATCACAAGGGGTTCCCCAACATTATTAAAAGCTTCTTTGGCCTGCACACTGATATCTGCAAAGCGACGGTTAAACCCCACCATCACAGCGGGAGCTTCAGCTTCATGGTACACCTTCATTACCTCCTGGAGCTCGTCCATATCCATGGCCAGCGGCTTCTCCACAAAGACCGCCTTCTTACTTTTAAGGCAATCCATGGTATACTTTGCATGGGTATCGTGCTGGGTAGCGATGAAGACCGTATTTATATCTTCATTGTCTATTATGGCCGCCGGATCTGTAGAAGCATTCCCAATGCCAAATTTCTGGGCAACGTTCTTGGCATCCATTCCGTTCAGGGTGACCACCGTATTCATAGAACCAAGTTCTTTAACATTGGGAATTAAGTAGGACTGGGCAAAACTGCCTGCCCCGATAAAACCCATGTTTATTGTTGAATGCTTCACAGGACTTACTGAAACCACTTCTCTCTTTACCTCATCGATTTCAGGATATTTCAAAAGAATCCCCACAAAAGGCTCTTTGACCTTTCCTAGTACCAGGTCATAAGCCTTAACTGCTCCGGCAATATCAAATTCATGTGTGGTTAGCGGTTTCAGCTTCACCGTTTGGTCGGCAATGAGCTTTAAGAAAGCCTCCATATTTCTCTGCTCAGTCCACCGCACATAGCCGTAAGGATAGTCCACTCCCTCCTCTTCATATTTCACATCATATCTTCCGGGCCCATAGGAACAGGAGAGTTTCAGTTCCAATTCCTTTCTGTAAAAATCAGGATCCCTGGGAATATCCATCTTCACAGCACCAACCACGATCACTGCACCCTTCTTCCTCAGGATCTTTCCCGACAGCTCCACAGGATCATTGGTCTGTCCGGCTGCAGTAATAATCACCGAATCAAAACCGTACCCATTGGTGAAATTTTCAGTGGCCGCCATGATTTTTGGATCATTTCGCAGTATAGCATGGGCTGAGTTTGTTTCATTGGCCAGTTTCACCATTTCGGCTGAAACGTCGATCCCAAATACATTACAACCATTGGCTCTCAGGATCTGTGAAGAGATCTGTCCCAGGAGTCCGAGACCAATCACACATACATTGTCACCCAACCTGGGATTCGCCTGTCTGACACCTTGCAGGGCAATGGCACCAAGAGTGGTATAACTGGCATCCTGAAAATCCACACCTTCCGGGATCTTGGCCACCAGGTTTTGGGGGACCACGATCACCTCCGCATGAGATGCATATCCCAATCCGGCACACGCCACCATATCGCCCGGCTGAAACTTCTGTGAATCATCCATGGATGCCAATACAACCCCTGCGCTGCTATAACCCAGTGCTTTCAATGAATCCAGTTTTGTTTTCACCTTCTCCATGGTGGCTTTAAAACCCTCCTTCTTATAGTTTTGTAAGACCTGCTTTACCAGGTCTGGCCGTTTCTTGGCTTTACCAATCAGACTGGCCTGTGCTGTGCTTACTGTAGTCTTTTCGGTACCTGCACTGATCAGGGAAAATCGGTTGGCAACCAGTACATAGCCTTTGGTAATCGCCGGAACAGGAAGTTCATCTACATATAGTTCGCCTGTTTTAAAATTTTGAATCAGTTGTTTCATTTTAGTGTAGTTATATATTGTTATAGATTTCAATCAGTTTTTCCATGCGCTTCTCCCAGGTGTTTTCCATAGCAAATGCAACCCTTTCAGAAATGGCTTTATCGGTATTTTCCCTGTATGCTCTATTGATCAGTTCAGGAAATTCCTCCTCGTTTTCTGCTACATAGATAAATTTATCGAATTGAGAAATCGCCTGAAGTCCTGCCATATTGCTAATTACAATTGGCTTTCCCAGGGCCATATACTGGTAAGTCTTACTTCCTGTACCCACTCCAATGCTTTTATCATTTGTGAAGGCCTCACAATAAGGCGCTAATGCTACATCAAATTTATTGATCTCCTGGAATAGCTCAATACCAGTAAGGGTACCTTTCAGGAGCAGCCGTTCCCTGTTTTCTAACAAACCCATCAATTTATCCTCAACCGGTCCAATGAAAACCAGCTCCATATTCTTCTGATTAAGCACAATGTTAAGTATATCTGTGGATAGACTGAAAGTACTAATGAAGCCCATAAGGCCTACCCGGATTAACCCTTCATTGTCTGAAGAATTCTTCACCTGGATTCCGTAGTCTGTTATGTTCGGACCTCCCAGAGGAATTGTATATGATGCAGGATTGAACGCCAGTAATTTTTCCATGAGCACCTGTGTTGTTGAAACACAAAATTTTGCTCTTGCTGCAACTTTGGCTTCCTTTTTTCGGTGATATCTTGCTATTATGTTGGGATTCAGTCGCTTACTAATGGATGCAAAATTATCGTTGTAATAGAAGATCACATCTTTGAAAAAGTGATAGATCCTGGTAGCCGTAAAATCAAAATTGATAACACGGTATTCTCCATACTCCCTGGCAATTCTTTTGTATAGCCAGTTTTGATAAATTTCATTCAGAACTGGCAGGCGGTATCGGATTTTGTTACTTACAAACAAATAAGGCTGAACAACCTTAAGGTTCTCCTGAACCTGAAATGTTTTTATGCGTGGAAAACCCACTTTATTGGCAGCCACAAATATCACAAGATGATTCTTTGCAAGCGCATTAGCTACCTGATGCCTGGCGCGTGGTGGTTCGTCCCAGTGGGTGAACGTATTAATGAGAAACTTCAGTTTAGCCATTTTCATTCATCCATTCGATCACACTCTTTGCAAACTGTGACCAATTATTCTCTTTTATGAATTGATCAATTCGATCAGAAATATCTTCAGCTGAATTGATAAAATCATCTAATTTTTCCATCAATTCATTAAATCCATTGAATGTATTAATTAATCCCTCTTCCCTGGCATCCTTAAAAGCTCCCACGTCGGGGGCCAACACATTCAAACCATAGGAGAGAGATTCCATGAGGGCTCCTGAACTAAGCACACTTCCTTCTGCATAAGTAAACAGGACAGCCTTTGAATTAGCCATGTATTGCTCCAGTTCATCAACAGGAACATACCTGCTATCGAGGTGAATAAAATCATTACAGTACTCCCTGATCGTCTTTTCATACTCCGGTGGGCTCACTTTGCCAGCCATCTGAATATGGTACCCTTTTCCCAGGTTGTTTTCATGGAGAAACCTTAAAAAGTTATCCACCCCTTTGTACGGAATCATTGAGCCCCAGATGAGGATGTCGATGGTGCGATTGGTAGGTGCCGGAAGCGTTTTCCTGATCAGTGGATGTGGAAAATACCTCGCCTTCCTAACTATATCAACTCCATGTTGCTCAAGGAATTGTAGCCCCTCAATTGAATGGGTAATTACCAGATCACTTCTCCTTTTGACTGTATTGAATATCAATTTTTTCAGGAACCATCTGGTATGGTAGTGGGATATTTTATTGTGCACTACCCAGATCATTTTGATTTTGCGGATTTTGAACAGAAACACCAGAAAAATGAAGAATAGTGTTTGAAATGCCCCCCCTCTTTTATCCGGTAAGTCTTCGATCCAGTTAAGAAATATTGCATCCACACTCCTGTAGTATTTGATGAGATCCAAAATTCCTTTATTGGAAGGTCGATTTTTGTTAAGAAAATCCACATTCGATTCAAGGCTCTCCATAAAGTTTCCAACATATTCATTTGGAACAGCCTCATCCATAAAGGTTGAAATGGGATATAAATATGCGCTTTTCATTTAAATTGTTTGCTTTCTGATTCCCATCAAATTTAGAATCTTCCATTTTACAAATCCTCCAACTACCTTCATATAAAAAAATATCAATGGCAGGTATGCTCTGGGGGATTTGGCATATAATTTAGTAAACAGGAATTTCTTTTTCAGGTTGCTTTTGGATCTGATATCCGTGAAAAGCTTCACAAGACTCTTCAAATCTCCTCTGTGTTCTATTCCTGAATTTGCCACATGATTATAGAGTTTTAAGTCGGGATACACCCTGAGCTTAGAACCTGCAAGCTTTGCCCGATAGGTAAAATCACTATCACCATAGTATTGAGGGAACCTTTGAGAATCCCATAATCCGATTCGATCGATCACTACTGTCGGGATGATGGTGCCCATACCTGTCAGCCAGTCCACATCACGCACCCTGCACAGTATATCATTATCTTCTTCGAAATATCCATACATGCCATTTTTACCGCTTCTTGGATTGAAATACCCCCCGGCGGACCAGACCTGGTTTTGCTGCCCGGCCACGTAAATCTTGGAACCAATAACTACGGATTCTTCCGTTTCCGCAACAATCTTTTGAAGGGTAGGAAAATATTCGTCATCAATATCTATATCATTGTTCCAAAGGATGATATAATCAGCATGAAGGGAATTCATTGAATGAGATGCACCGATATTCACTGCTCCACTCCACCACAAATTACCATCTCCACTCAATAAAATGACCTCAGGGTAATTTTGCCTTACCCAGTCCGAAGTACCATCCGTTGATCCATCGTCAATCAGGACAATATGAAATAGATCTTCAACTATCCCATCGAGATGATGTGACAGTCCTTCCAGGGTGGCTTTGGTGTATTCCAGGTTATTATACACTGGTAATAATATGGCGAATCTCATAATCAAACTCCTAGCAATCCGTGAAATTACAGTTTCAACTTCGAATCTTTCTTAACCTTAGAATAATGCCTGGACCAAAAATTAATATCAATGAAGATTTTATATATAGCCGCATTCTTGTGGACCTTACCTGGAACAATAATCCCATAAGCTTTGTAATGTTTTTCCGTAGGTCAGCCGGAGGATGCTCTAGAAATGGGAAGACGAGTTTGAACACCAGGCTCCGTTTAAAAATCAACAGGCCTTTTTTACCCTTTTTCTCTGTAATATAATTACTCCATTTCTTCATAAACAGGTGATACCCTCGATACCTCTTATCAAAGTTATTAATATACTGATCTCCAATCTGTTCAAACTTTGTAATTATCGGTTCTTCCACATAATCAAAATCGTGCTTTTCCGATATTCTCAGCCATAGATCCAAATCCACGAACGTAATTAGTGCTTCATCAAATCCTTGAACACTCTCAAATGCGCTTCGTTTCACCACAAACAGTGAGGGAGTTGGGGGACAAAAACCAGTGAGCATCTTACCATGGATATCTCCACGAAAATATCCACTATCTCTCAATACTGTTTCATCTTTGATTACATCCTTTTGATAGGAATATCCATATACGGCCCCTAACCGGTCAGATCCCTCATTGAAAATCCTTACCTGATTTTCCAGCTTTTGGGGAAGCCATTCATCATCAGAATCCAGAAAGGCTATAAATTGGCCTTGGGCTCTTTTTGCACCAAAATTACGGGCTATGCACTGACCTGAATTTTTCTCCAGCTTGAGATATTTTATTTTTGGATGATTCAATTCCTTAATTACTTGTTCTGTATTATCGGTCGAGGCATCGTCTATAATAAGAATCTCATAATCCTGGAAGGTCTGATTAAATATACTATCCAGGGCATTTAGAATTAGTTTTTCCCTGTTATATGTTGGGATAATAATACTTATAAGTGGAGTTTCCATTACAATAAATTAGTTTTAAATACTGAGTCTATTTACAGAATTTTCTTTGATCTGGTTTGCACGATCAACATCAAAAACATACAAAATCAACAAAAGTACAACGTCAACCCCACCTAAGATTCCATATCCTGTGAGAAGGGTAAAGCATTGCATGATGATATAATATTTCAAATAACGGTACTCCGGACTTACTCGGATCATGATTGATTTTGCAAGCATATATAGTCCCGCAATTACAAACGCGATCCCATACCTAATATAGTCGCCCAATACACCAATATCTGAAAGATAGAATCCATACTTAAAGGTATACAAAGTCATCCTTTGACTATAGATGCTTCCTCTACCGGAATTGCCATTGCCAAAAATATATGACAATTCGTGGGGCTGAAAGGAAGTTAAAAAGAACTTTGCTGCTTTTAACCTAATCCCTCCTGCAAGGTCACTCACTTGAGATGTGGAGACCCGGGTAAGTTCAATAAATATTTCCCGGAAAATCATAAATACCGCCACCGAAGCCAGTGTAAAAACAGCTATCTTAAACACCCTGCCTTTGACCCTTCTTGAGAAAAACAAATTGACAAGGGTTAAAAGGGCAATGGCAAACAATAATTGGCGGGTTCCCTGTAATATAAAAATGCTTAAAGAAACCAGGGTGAGAATTAAATCTATGGTGCTGTTTTTCTCAAAGAAACGGTTCAGAAAGTAAAAGTAGGCAGCTTGCGTACAGATCATCCCAGCCACAAATAACCGGATGGTACCTCTACCTTCTAGTATGTTAATATCCAGGATGATCTTTGGATATAGGGTTAACTGAATGTAATAGAGTAATACAGCAAACATCCCAATGAATAAAATCATTCGAATGATGTACTTCACCGAAATTTTGTAGACATGTAAAAAAAAATACAAAACATAGAACCAGATGATCCTGTTGGCAAATGCGGATATCAAAAATGACTGGTTGTGGTATGATTGTGCAATGAAATAGCTGGGAATCACACCGATGATTAGAATGAGAATAGACGTGGAAAAATTCATTCTAATCGTATTCTCGGGCTGATAGATGAGCTTGAGTATAATCAGCAGAATCATGAGCGCACAGGCGGCAACCTGGAGTAAGGCCGTAATAGAGGATGGGATCATCACAAACATAAACAGCTCAAAGTAGGCCATGACCGCAAAGAGTGTCACTGTATTTCCGATAAACCGGTCAAGGTTCTTTAGCATATCACCAAGAGCTGTTTAATAAGCTAAACACCAGACTTGTTAAGAAGTTTATTCTTTAACAATCTGAAAATTCTCACAAGATCTTTTCCCTGGTATATGATGGTGTCCAGGAAGAAGAGTAACAAAAGGATTGATGTAATAAGGGGAGTCCCAAACCAAATGGAAAATACCAGTCCGGCTGTAATTATCACCTTGGGTCCCCAAAATTTCAGGATCTGTTTCCCGGAAAACTTCAATATTTTATAGTGTCCGAAATAGAGGCTAACCGGGGTTTGTATCAATACAAAGGCCAGCGAATAAAACCGGATGATGTGAAGCGCAGAAAAGAATACTCCCACTATAATCCCCCCCACCAGGATCAGCGATAATGGTATGCCCAGGGTTAAATAGGCTCTTTCATTCTTCTCAATCATATAAAGGTCCATGGCGGCAATCACCATGGTCTGCAAAGGAATGATGGCACCGATATAGGGCATGTAGTCTGCTACTCCAACCCAATCCTGTCCCCATAGCACAAGGGTAATCGGTTTGGCCAGTAAGATCAGAGGAGCAGCAATGGCCAGGTTAATGAAATTTACCATACCAATAATATCCAGGAAATGGGAACGGTAATCCTCACCCTTATTCTTGGCATCATTCAGGCTGGGGAACAGCACCGGGCCCAGCACCGTATTGACTAAACGTCTGGCCATATAGAGAAACTTATAGGCCCGATCATATAAGCCTAAGCTGGCTTCTCCATAGAATTTTCCCACAGCAAAGTTATCTGCGTTTCTGGCAAAGTAGTTGATAAAGTTAAAGATTGAGATACTCTCCATCAGGCTCCTGATTTTTCGATACCCAAATTTGGTCATTTTCCAGTTATAAATGTGGAACCCAAACCTTGCTTTTCTTTCATACATAAAGTACTTAAATATTGGCTGGATCACCAGGGGGATAATTAATGACCAATATGAAAAACCGAGTGCAGCCATCAAAATCATAATGGCAATGGTGGAGACGATCACAATAAAATTTGAAAAGCCCACGTATTTGAACTCAAACTTCTTTTGCAGAACTGCCAGGGGAACGATCGTAATGGAATGGGTGAGAAACTGTATCGAAATAACAATCGTTGGCCAGAACAGATCAGGTTTGCCATAAATTAGCGTGATGGGATAAGCCATAATACATAGTCCGATGGCAAGAAATACACCAATCCAAATGGCCAGGTTAAATACTATTTTTTGGTATTTCAATCCATAATCGCTTCTGATCACTGCGTAGGATAGGCCTGTATTGGAAAAGAGCATAATAAACCCACTGAAAACGTAGATCAAAGCCACAAATCCATACTCCTCGGGTCCCAGGAACCGGGAGAGGATAATGGTGGACACCAGAGAATCAAAGAACCATGATAGATAACTGTACCCTCCAAAAACCGCCACATTTTTTAAAAACTTCTCCTTAAACCCCATGTTCTATCCGATTATCTGCTGTTCTTTTTTTAAAATCCTTCTAATTCTTTGAAAACAGATTGCCAATTTTCTGTAAAATCCTGACACCCAATTGAAAAACTTTATTGCGGGTAATGATACCCAGAAGATACTCATGGAATCTAAACTTCCTCACTATATACTTTTTGTGCCACTTGATGGTATCATGGTCAAATCTAAGCTGCCTGAAGAATAGGAAAGAGGCATAATTGAGCCTAAGGGCCTTGTACCGCCTGTTCAGCTCTTTATTATTCCCCTTATATTTCCATAGCACCTTCTCCTGGAGTTGAAGCACGGTATTGAAACGGAATACTTCAGTAGTAGTGGCTGCCTTTTCGTGACGTCGTGTATAACTCAGTACCTGGTAGACGAAACCCACATCGGCAATATTCATCATCTCATACACCAGTTCTGTATCTTCATGGTAGGCTTCTTCATCAAACACAACAGGGAACCTGGGGATCTTCCTTAAATGGTCCACCGAAAAGAGGATGGTTGTATTGGATCCCGATATATCCATTGTGCGGGTGAGTTGCTTATGAAGCATCTCTTTCCCGTCATACACATTTCCATCCCAGATATTCAATCCGTCCATATCCACCCTCAGGTCAGTGAGTCTGTATGATGAACAGAGGCCCACATTGGGGTATTGAACCATCACATCCACCATTTTCTCCAGGCTTTCCGGGAAAAGCCAGTCATCGGCACCCAGCACCTTTATGTAGGCCGAATCGGGACTGATCCTGCTGCAGGCCATGTTCCAGTTGTCCACCATCTTGAGGAAATCCTCATTGTTGAAAACTTTGAACCGCTTATCTTTCGCTGCAAAGCGATTGGCTATCTCCAGGGTATCATCGGTGCTGTGATTATTATTAACCACACACTCCCAGTTCTGATAGGTCTGGTTGTGAACTCCCTCAAGGCATTTTTCAAAGTACTCTCCTCCGTTATAGACGGGGATGACTACACTTACAAGTGGTTGATTATTTATGGTTGTCATTTTACGATCAGTCAAATTAGAGAAAAGTATTGAGTGTTGAATCACTATTTATAAACCGGAGGGTCTCCTTGTAAGCGATATCAATTCCTTTCTGGTTCCAGTGACTGTCAGTCTTGTAATAAAGCAGCGTATCACTCTCCTGAAAATCATCAAATACATTTATATATTTCACACCCCTTTGGTCCAATCCCTTATACAATCGGGGAAGGAATTCATTGTATGGATCGTTGTTGATCAGATCATGATACATGGTATACTTGGCCGGTAAGGGCAGGAACAACAGGTGCATGTTATACTCCTCCAACAGCTTCCCGGCAAGGTCTGCCATATGGTCGCAGATGCTATCCATTTGTGCATCTGTAAATTGGTAGTAGAAACTGGTTCTGGTCTCATTTACCTGGTCATGGTAGAATAACCATGAATTTGAACCATCCTTCAAATAGGCCGGGGTCATTCCCGACATGTTTCCGTATAGGTCAAACTTCAATGTCACAAAAAAGGAGTAGAGTCCGGTGGATAGGTAGCTTCTCTTCAGCATGGCATCATAGAGCTCTTCACTGCTGTCATAGAAAAGTTTATCCTTTGCATATTTAATGGGTTGGAATGCATTGGTGACCTCTTCAACCTGACGGTCAGTTCGATTATGCTGCTCTTCAAATGCAACAGGGATATACCTTTCGACCCGTTCGAACAATACCAGTTTAGGAGTGGTATCCTGATAACCATTTTCTGCCAGGTACTCCAAAGGAAAATCGTTGTTTACGTAGTGTACCTTTCTTGAAAAATCATCGGCCAGCTTCTCCGGAAATTGTTTGTGCCTGGAAAATTCGAAGAAACTGTCTCCGAATACCAGGATTTCACACTCATCCACCGAGGCTTGCTTTTCGGAGTGCTCAAATTTCCTCTCTGCAGGAGGCAATCCCTCTTCCCTGAAATGCCTGATCATATTGAAATAGTACAACTCCCCATATTTTGTCTTATCCCAGTAACCCTCAACCACATCCTCCTTGAGTACGCCATTGAACAGGGGTTCAAACCTGACTGCAATGAATGCGTAAAGGCTGATGGCCCCAAAAATGTAGATCAGATATTTTAATATTTTCTCGTTCATGCCTTCATCTAAACATCAGAATTGGAAATAGAGGAAATCCGTTTCATTCCACACAGCAAAAATTATGATGGTCGCTACAAATACCAGCAGCAATACCCACTTCTGGTAACGAGGAAGCAATTTTAATCTCCTTGAAAACTCGAATCGCTCTTCCAGAAAATCGATTACCAGTAATACGGCAATAAAAACAAATGAAAGTACGAAGTCAGCCGGATTCTTAAATAGGTTGACGGCCTGGTCACCATTAAAAACAAAGTGGTTTTTCAGGATATAGAATGCCTCGCTCACATTATTGGCCCGAAAGAATATCCATGCAATATAGGCAAGGACGAATGTCACCAAAACCTGCGACAAATTGAACAACCATGGAACTTTACTGATTCCAATGGCATTGTTGATGCTGTTTCTAAGTTTTGCCGTAAGGATGGCAAATATCTGGTAGAATCCATGGATGGCACCCCAGATAACAAAGTTCCATTCAGCTCCGTGCCACAGACCACTTATCACGAAAGTGATAAAGAGGTTGTAATACCAACGCCATTTGACTACCCTGTTGCCTCCCAGAGATATGTAGACATAATCACGGAACCAGGTGGATAGTGAAATGTGCCATCGCTGCCAGAACTCCCTGATGTTCATGGCAAAATAAGGCCTCCGGAAATTTGTCATCAGTCTGTAGCCAAGTATTGCAGCTGCTCCGATTGCGATGTCGGAATACCCCGAAAAATCACAATAGATCTGAAAGGAGAAGAAGAAAGTGGCTACAATATTCTGGATGCCCTCAAACTCGGTTGGATTGTTATAGACCAGGTTCACATATTCGGAGAGTCTGTCGGCGATCACGATCTTCTTAAAGAATCCCCAGCCCATCAACAGAACACCATTTTTTATACGCTCATAATTGAAATCTATCTCTTTCCGGAATTGAGGTAAAAGGTTCACCGACCGTTCTATGGGACCAGCCACCAGTTGCGGAAAAAATGATACGAAGAGTGCAAAGCGACCAAAATGATATTCGGGTTCCTGTTTCTTCTTATATATATCAATGGTATAACTTAAGGTCTGGAATGTATAGAAGGAGATACCCACAGGCAACAGGAAATCGTATGCAGGGACATCATAAAAGATATTGAATTTATCAAAAAGAGTGTTAATGGTTTCACCAAAGAAATTGAAGTACTTAAAGAAGAAGAGCAGTCCCAGGTTAGTCAACAGACTTGCCAGTAAAAACAGTTTTCGAAGCCTTTTCTTGTCAGTCCTGTATATCAGGATCCCCGAGAAGTAATCCACAACGGTGGATAACATGATCAATACAATGTACTTGTAGTTCCAGCACATATAGAAATAGTAGCTGGCAACCAGCAATAAGACCCATCTGAACCGGTTTGGAATTGCAAAATAGAGTGCAACCACCAGGGGAAAGAAAACAAGAAATTCGAAAGAGTTAAATAACATTAAGAGAGATATTTATCAGCCTAAGCATCAGTTTTTAATCAACTTACCAGTCTCTTCTTTTCCGTTCAAAATTGCTTTATATAAATAGATACCTCTCTCAAACTCTGAGATGTTGACCTCAAACTGTTCACTGAAATCAGAGATAATGGTTTTCTTTAATATGCCCATAGAATTATAGATATGCAGTGTAACCTCACCAGGTTCTCCAAAATTGAAGTAGAAAACCCCGTCAGAAGGATTGGGATAAACACTGAGACCCTCCATGGTAACATCTTCAACGGCTGTGGGCCAAAGGACTTTCAGGGTGAAACCCTGCATTACTTCAACATGCCCATCACTTAATTGAATTATAACAGCATGTGAGCCAATATGGCTCTTGTTGGGTGTTCCAAACAACAGTGCGTCGTTTGAACCACTGCTCAAAGTCAGCCAGTCGGGTTTTGCAATGGCAGTAAAGTTCAGAATATCACCCAGGTCCACATCTTCCCCAACGATCCTGTAGATATAAGCTTCCAGTGCACGGGCTTCTGTAAGTGGTTCCGTGGTAAAACTAGGCTGATCATTGACATTAATTACCGTCAACTCAAAATTCTGATCTGTTTCCACAAACCCATCGGACACCCTGACTATCACATTATGGGTGCCCACCTGGTCGTTGTCAGGTTGACCCACAAGCGTACGGGAAAATGGGTCAAATGAAAGCCACTCCGGAATCAGGGGTGCTGAATAGGTTAATATATCTCCGTCGATATCCTGGGCGATTACATTGTAGTAATAATCTCCTTTTTCAACAACCTCCGTCACTGCCTCTGATATAAATTCCGGCGGATCGTTGGAATTAATTACAGAGAGCTGGTAACTTTGGATCACTTCCACAGTCCCGTCACTCACTTGAATGATCACATCATATTCACCAATGTTTTGAAAATCAGGGGTTCCGCTGATCACGCGTGTTTGGGAATTATACTGGAGCCATGCGGGAATTTCCACTACTGAATACGCAAGTGGATCACCATCGAGATCAATGGCTCTAATGACATATGAGTAGAGTTTACCCTGGTCCACCTCAACCTCAGGGATGGATGTAAACATAGGAGGATCATTTACATCGATAACCTCTAATTGAAAAGATTGTTCGGTGTAATCTTCGGCGTCGGCAACCCTCAGGGTAATGTCGTGAACTCCCACATGTTCGTGGTGGGGTATGCCACTTAGCTGATGGGTCACAACACTGAAATTAAGCCATGAAGGCTTTTGCACCACCGAATAGATGATTGAATCCCCATCAATATCATAGGCCTGCACCGTGTAACTGTAGTTCTCTTCCTGGTTGATCACAGTTCCCGGGTTTGACTCAATCACCGGAGGATCATTTCCTTTATCCACGGTAAAAGAGACCTCCATGGTTGAATTTCTTGGTAATGCCCCACTACCTGTATCTGTCACTTTCAGCGAAAGTAATTCGGTTCCCGACCAGTCTCCGTTTGGAGAAACCATCAACATCCTGTTCTCATCGATGCTTACGATCAGCTGTGAACCCAGCTTTCTGGTAAATGTCCATGTGAGCAAATTATTGGGATCCTCGCTATCGGTTACATAATCATCCAGTGATATGGGTGCAAAAGCACTCTCCCGTGATGTGAATTGGTCGGGAATCTGAGACACCACTGGTGCCTGGTTCAAATTCTTAACTGCATCAAACCACTTTTCGCCCATCTTGACGAATCCAGCCTGATTGGGGTGCAGGTTATCAATCATATCGGTGGAGTAGTTAATCCCAGCTCCTGTTTCCATGTTCACCATTTTGATGCGGGGATCTCCCCTCATGGTAACCATCAAATCCACATTGTTATTGAAAGTGGTAGTAGAAGCATGGTAGACACGCCTGTTGATGATCTTTGCCACCAGGATATACACATCAGGATCATAGTTCCTGATGTTATCAAGCAGATCTTCAACTTCCGAAGCACTTTCAATCAGGTCATTGGTACCAATATGTAACAATATAATATCTGCAGGGTAATAGTTGAGGTAGGGACCAGAACTTTCATAGTGACCCTCTACCGCATTGTAACCGGTATTGATCAGGTTGGCCAGCTGCCATGTTTCAATCCCCGGGAAACCAGCATTGTCATCCAGTTCCGGATTTTGGAAATAGTTAAAGCCGCAATCTTGACTGCCCACATAATCAAAATCATATCCCTCCTCATAAAGCAACTGATAAAGGCGGTACCTGTATGATATTCTGTTTGCATCACTCCTGGGATAGGACGCATCCAGACTGTTTTCATCATATGTGATTGAATTCCCCAACGGCATAATACGCACGGTCTGGGAAACCAATCCTGAAGAAACCCCCAGGAGTACTGAAACTGCAAACAGAAATTTTTTGATCACTTCATTATCGATTTAGTTTGTAAAAGGGAAAGAGAATACCCAACACTCAAAGTACTCGATGGATGTTGGGTAGTCTCTATCTTTTCCTTTTATATCAATGCTCTAATATCCTTTAATTTCTACTCCTTGATCAGTTTACCAACACTGGTCTTTTCATTAATGGTAACCATGTAGAAATAGATATCACTGGATAAATCAGAGATGTCAATGGTCATTCGATCGGTGTTCTTCACCTGAACTTCCATCATCAAGGAACCTTTCACATCATGGATCTTGAGAAGAACATCACCAAGTTCGGCAAATTCAAAATGTACCTCATCCGAAGCCGGGTTTGGATAGACCTTGTTCACCAGGGATTCCGCATCCTCAATTCCCGTTGGATCACGTACGTTGACGGAGAATCCTTGTGCAGCATCACCTATACCATCACTCACTTTAATGATCACTGCATGAGTACCCAGATCTGATGCTTGTGGAGTCCCACTCAATATGGCGGTGGTGGAAGCTGCAGTAAGCGTCAGCCATGATGGAACATTTTCAGCTATAAAAGTCAACTGATCACCTGGATCCGGATCTGAAACATCGACCTGGTACAGGTATGGCTGACCTACCCTGGCTTCAGTAACTGGTTCGGATGTGATTTCCGGCAGATCATTCACATTATTTACAGTGAGCTGATATGCCTGATCCGTTTCAAGTAGTCCGTCTGTCACACGCAGTGTAACCGAATGTGTACCTACATCATCATTGGACGGACTTCCACTTAAAATACGGGTAGAAGAATTGAATGTCAGCCAGGATGGGATCTGTGGAGCAGAGTAGGATACGGGATCTCCATCGGCATCTGTAGCCATCACGCTATAGCTGTAGTTTGCATCCTGATCAACCATCAATGGTGGATTGGATGTAAACTGTGGAGCATCATTGATATCAATTACTTCAACCTGGAATACCTGGTCAACCTCTGCCGTGCCGTCGGTAATCCTCAGAGTCACATTGTGAAAACCAATATCAGTTCCACCCGCAGTACCACTCAAGATATGAGTAGAAGGTCCAAAATTAAGCCATTCAGGCTTTTGAACAGCCGAATAGATCAGGACGTCACCATCGGGATCATCAGCAGTAACTGTATAACTATATGGCGAATTCTGATCAATCTGGATAATAGGCGTCGAAGTGAACACAGGTGCATCATTCACATCGTTCACAGTAATCGTGAACACTTGATCCACTTCTATGGTTCCGTCAGAAACCCGTAAAGTTACATTATTGTCACCCACATCATCATTAGAGGGAGTACCGCTTAATACATGGGTTCCGACATCGAATGTCAACCATGCTGGCATAATGGGCGCAGAATAGGTAAGCACATCACCATCAGGATCAGTGGCCACTGCAGTATAGGTATAGAGTGCATTCTGGTCAGTCGAAGTAACCGGTGCTGATGTAAATAAAGGGGGATCATTGTAATTAATTACCCTTACCTGGAACGTCTGGTCCACGTTAACTATACCATCAAATACCCTGAGCGTAACTGTGTTCATACCCACATCGTCGTTTCCAGGTGTTCCACTAATTGTTGCAGTCGAATCGCCAGGAGTGTAAGTGAAGGTATTCAACCAGGCAGGAGCACTCGCTTTGGAGATACTCAGTACATCGCCATCGTTGATGTCTGTAGCCACCAGTTCATAAGTATAAACTGATCCCTGCACTACTGTTGAATCGGGCGTAGAGAGGATAACCGGTGCATAATTGTATACACAGGCGCTGTTCCCTGCAAAAGCATTGTTATAGCTGTCATTGATCTGCGTCTGAGTCATGGCGGTACTGTAGAAAGCCAATTCGTCAATCATCCCTTCATACCAGAATTTATCAACAGAAGTATTCAGGTGAGCTATATTCAGGCTGGCCCATCCTCCAAAATCCAGGAAGTTTTGACTGGCATTGTCAACCAGTAACTTATCCACATAGAGTTGAACTGTATTTGAAGCGTCATTATAAGAGGCTACAATATGGTGCCAGTTTCCGTCAAGAACACTACCACCTTCGAGATAAGCTTCGTTAGGATCTGTAGGATGGTAATCTCTCAGGTATAATCCAACCGTTCCATTTGGATTCACACCAACCCAGTATTGGGTGTTATTGGAGGGCTGCTCTCTACCAACCATTACCATGGTCCTGGCCGGAGTAGCACTTGATTTCATCCAGAGTTCAATAGAGAAAGTGGGAACATCATGAAAATCAAAGAAAATATTGGTATTTCCCAAATTATCCTTAAGATTGATACTATCATTTACACCATTAAATGAGAGTGCACTTCCTGCAATTCCGGTGGTGGTGGTAGGAGCCGCACCTGTAAATTCCCAACCTGCTATGTTATCCACATATCCGGCACTGCCCGTCAGGTTGAAATCCCAATATGCCAGAAGATTTGGCCGGCAAATGGGTGCATCTGCTAAAAATATATTGAACGTCTGTTCAATAGATCCTTTATCGTTGGAAGCCCGGACAACCACATGACCATTTTCAGATTGTGACAATGGGGTCCAGGTAATCATTCCACTATTGCTGTCGATAATCATCCCTGAGGGCTTTTCAACAAGCGAATAGGTGGGTTTTGTGTTTCCGGAAGCATCAACATCGTATGTATAGAGCTGACCAACCGTAGCCCTGGTTAAAGGTTCCGTAAGGAAAAGTGGATCATCACCGTCGCAATAGCCAATCTGATACTGGCTGATATTTTGGTAATGGGGTATGATCTCAGTTGCTGCATCCAATGCCCTGTTATAGATGGCTATCTCATCAATGGCTGCTGTAGCATGGAATTCTGGACTGGATTGATACAGAAGGTTTCCAATGGTAATTGGATTGGTAGAATAGAGGGTTCCAAAAGTAGAAATGATTGAACCTCCGGGATTCTGCAGAACCCCATCCACATATAGATAGTTTCTGTTAACAGACCCCCCGTTCCTTACCGCTACCACATGGTGCCACATGAAATCATTATATGCAGACCCTGTAGTAATAATTGCATTTGTACCCAGACTTCCCTGAAGGTACCAGGAGATCGTTCCGTTCGCTTCGGCTCCGATCCACCAGGTCATTGCTGAATAGGGACGATCGTCACGTGCCATAAACACCTGAACATCTCCTGTTGTACCGGCATACTTTACCCAAAGCTCGATGGTAAAGCTGGATGTGCCTGCCCAATCAAAATCATTGTGATCAGGAATGGCAAGATAGGTGCCGGAAGCATTATCAAACATTTGCCCTCTCCCACTGGCTCCGGCAGTCTGAGCGGGTGAAACTGTGGGTGCGATTGCATCATGATTTGCAAAAGAATCATAATAGATTGGGCCGGAAGCTTCCGACATTTTCCAATAACCAACCATCCCGGCAGGGCATGTTTGGCCATTCAGCGTTCCGCTCACAGAGGAGAGAATGAATGCCAGCAGAACGGCTATTCCAAATTGTAAAAACGTTTTTTTCATGTGTTTCGGTTTTTTTCTTTATTTCTACTTATACTTGAATTCACGGCGTTTGGTTGCATTATCTATTCATTCAAAATTAGTGATAAATGAGGGTGCACAGCATCCAATTTGATCAACCGGAAAATATGAACCATCAACCCTGAAATTGAGTGGTTTTTTACATCCGGATCACAATACATGGACCTGAAAGCTTTGACGAAAATGCGCTTTTCATTGACGAATAAACTACCATGTCGTACCGGAGTCATTTATTACAACCTTTTAAACCCAATCTGTCACCATTAATCTATTGATTCCTCGGGCATACTGCCCCTGGAACGAACAATACCTTATACTTAAAATGAGGAAGATTGTTACAATATCCTTCATAAAAAAATTCACATTTTGTTAAGAGTCAGGTTCAATGAAAACCCGGACAATCTAATAAACTGATAATCAAAAGGAATTTCAATTGGAAAACAGGAAATGGTACTGCTGTACCTGGGTTGCCTGAAGATCTACTTAAAATACTCCATCTGCTCCTTGTAAAGCTTGAAGATCATTCGACTCTCATCAAACTCAACGTCATCGAAGGTAACCTCCTGGTCTTTTGGGATATCCCTTATCAGCTTCACACCATTTTCGGTCAGCCCGATTGGAAGCAATTTCTCATTCAACACCACATCGTTGTTCTCACACTCTCCATACAGGGTATAAAAACCCGGGCCATCCAGCATACTGCCTGTTTTCAGATCGGTCTTGGCTTTGGAGATCACCTCCACCACAGGAGCTCCCAGTGGTTTCAATACGTGATCCCCGAAATCCACTACCCTTGCTATGGAAGTAGGAACTTCGAAGATGCAGAGGTGGTATGGTGTATAGAAGCTATAGAGAGGACCCTTCCCCAATTTATAGTAAGCAAGATGATGCCTTGAAAGCTCATCCTCGATGGAACCATAAACAAATACAGAAGGTCCGGGTTTAGCACCAAGTGCATAATCGATAATACCACCCAACTCTTTTAACTGCTCATAATCATACATGCCTGTCATTTCATCCACATGACCATCAAAGGCATATCCCAACATTCCCCGTTTGGCCACCCTGAGCCCTGTGCAGTTTGCCACACAGGCCTGCTCCATATTCATCTTCGTTCCATCGGCAAAGCTGGTGGCCTTTTCGGGTCCCATCCCCCAGTACTTCGCAAACTCCTCCTGGGTAGTGGGATTGCGGTATGGATCCTGTAATCCCTTGACGTTTCCAGCCAACATGGGAGTAAGCCCCAATCCCTTGACAAACCTGTACAGATTCATGGTAACTCCGGGTTGATCGCCGTCACTTCCACTGTATATCACCCCAGCCCTGTCGGCATACACACTCAGAATAGGCCCAAGGGTTGAGTCAACCTCAGCATTAAAGGTGATAATATCCTTGCCATGCTTA
>Ga0209013_10001343_pt1 | contig 22694 bp, 18 predicted proteins | sample Cruoilmetagenom2_FD_187291 | JGI IMG/M metagenome (GOLD analysis project Ga0209013, IMG submission 187291) | Oil polluted marine microbial communities from Coal Oil Point, Santa Barbara, California, USA - Sample 2 (SPAdes) (version 2) | ecosystem: Environmental > Aquatic > Marine > Oil seeps ... | reverse complement strand
ATTACTTTAAAATATAAGCCTTTTTAATATAATCTACCTTTGGATACTTTCTTGTTAAATAGGAATTACCATATTTTTGAATGGAATCTTGATCCGGCACATTATCTTTTGTGCTATAGAATTTATGTACAGTTTCCATTCCGCTTGTAATTTTAGCTATTACAGGAAAACCTTTCACTTTGTTATAGTCAACTGTATCTAATCGATGATTATTTTTTAGATTGATATAGATTTGTGTCGTGCGCGAATCTATTCCATCTCTCGCAAATGCTATAGCCATAGAATCATTACTTTGTAAAATAGGCTCATCAATAACTTTATATTTTTTCCAAGAATTGTTTACTATAGAATCGTTATGAATACCAAATTGAACAACAAATCTAGGAACTACTCTAAAAATGGCAATATCAGTATAATAATCACTTTTAATCAATTGGTAAAGTCTATCTACTCCTTTGGGTGACCATTTTCGTTTGGCTTCAATATCAAAATTTCCTTGTGTAGTTTCAAATCGAGCTTTAAAATAATTTGGAGCTGATTGTTGAGTCCATTTTTCATTGAAAATTTTTGGACTACAGGATAAAATTAAAACTATTATGAATAAGTAAATAAGATTTTTCATTTGTTAAAAATGAGTTTTATACTCAAAAATAGTAAAAATTCCTACACTTAGCAGTTCTTAATATTAGTTATTTTACTGTCCTTCTTTTTTAATAATATTCCAAACTTTAATCTCGTCATCTAAAGTTAAACCATCTTTAACTTGTACATTGATTCCATCACTAACACCAAGGGTAATTTCTTTTCTATCAAAATCATTATCTCCTTTTTTTATCTCAACAAAAGGATCTTTGGTTTTAGGGTCAAATTGAACCAATGCTTCTTTAATAGAGATAACACTATCGGCTCTAGCCAAAATAATTGATGCGTTTGCACTTAAACCAGCTCGTATAAATGTAGAGTCTTGTTTGGTAAGAGTACCTTTTATTTCAAATTGGATAGCTCCATTTTCTAATTTACCTTTTGGGGCTATATAATCTAAAACTGCATTGAAAGTGGCATTCTCAATTGCACCAACAGTAATCTCTAGGGGAAGCCCTTCTTTTATTTTTCCAACTTCAGATTCATCGACTTTTCCTTCGAAGATCATTTTATTAACATCCGCCAGAGCGGCAATAGTAGTCCCTTCATTAAAAGTATTACTCTCAATTACTTGGTTGCCAACTTCAACAGGCATTTCTAAAACCATACCTGACACCGTAGATCGAATTAAAGTATTTGCCGATCTACCCAAACCACTTGTTGAACCAGTTTTAACAATATCATAGTTTTGATTGGCTGCTCGGTAGGTTTGTTGGGCCTGATGGAAGGTAACTTCTGCATTTTCTAGATCTTGTTTAGAAATTACATTTTTTTCAAAAAGAGATTTTTGTCGATCAAATTTTCTCTTTTCATCGTCTAACGCAATCTTAGCAGTTTGAATCGCATTTTTTGAATTATTTAAAGCAGATAAATTTGGAATAACTCTAATTTTGGCAATCAAATCATTCGCTTTTAAAATGTCACCGCCTTCTACATAGATTTCTTCTATCACCCCTGATATATTAGGTTTAATAAGTACTTCCTCTAAAGGAATAATACTTCCCGTAGCCACTGTTTTTTTAATTATAGTTTGTTTTGTGGGTTTTTCAGTTTTATAAACAATAGGGTCTTCGGCATTTTTAGAGTATAAATAATACATAGCTCCTGTAAAGGTGATTACTATAAAAAGTAATATAAAAATTGTTACTGACTTCTTCATTTATTGATATTATTTAATGATTAGTTATTCTGTTCTTAAGGCTTCTACTGGTTTTAATTTTATTGCATTTTGTGCGGGAATTAATCCTGCTAGTAATCCAGATACAATTAAAATAGTTAAAGCAGCTGAGATTACTCTAAGATCAACACTAGGATTAAGAAACATTTCTATTGGTCCACTTAAATCTAAAACATAATTAATTATATAGATCAAAAAGGCTCCAAAAACTATGCCTGCCATTCCAGAAATAATTGTTAAAAATACAGATTCGGTAAGAATCTGATTACGAATATTTCCTGGAGAGGCTCCTAAAGCTCTTCTAATTCCTATTTCTTTTGTGCGTTCTTTTACCACAATAAGCATAATATTGCTTACTCCAATTACACCAGATAATAATACCAGTGTACCAACAAAATAGGCAATCACTCTAAGTGCCATAAACAAGCTTTCAACCCTATTATATTGTTCAAAAAGATCAAAGTGACCTACAGCTCGTTTATCATCGGGATGAATTTTGTGGTTCTTTTTAACGATATCAAAAATATCATTCTTTATACTTGTTATGGGAGTTCCATCCATTGCAGTTATAGCCATCCAGCCAACGCGATCACCCATATTAAAAGCTTGAGAAAAAGATGTGAATGGTATAAATATTTCCTTTTGACCTTCTTCACTATCACCACCTGATGATTTTTTTGTGTAGGTACCAATTACCATAAAATTTACACCTTGAATTTTAATATAGGTACCTATTGGATTTTCTTCTTTATCATACAAACTTCTTTGGACTCCTTCACCAATTATCGCTACTTTTCTTTTTTCATTGATGTCTCCATAATTGATGAACCTACCAGAAGTAATATTCATAGGTTCTTGTTTAATAAACTCCGGATAATCTCCATATACATTAAAAGCACCCGTTTTTAAACCTCTTACTACATTGTTATTACCATTAAATCCACCCAATTGATTACGAGGTGAAATAAATCTTAAATTAGGCACATTCTCTTTTATATCTTCAACATCACTTAAGCGATAATTATATCGTCTTCCTTTTGCCATTCCCTCATATGATTTTGATACTGTACGAGTCCACATAAACATAGTATTTGTAGCTATATCACCAAAATCTTGTCTTATACCATTTTCTAAACCTTTACCTGCAGCCAATAATAGAATAAGAATAAAAATTCCCCAAAAAACACCAAAAGCAGTCAATAAGGTTCTAAACCAATTACTGGTTAATACTTCTAATATTTCGTTCCAACGGTCTCTACTAAACATAATTTATTCGTCTCTTAAGGCTTCAATAGGTTGAATATTTGCGGCTCTCCAAGAAGGGAAAAATCCTGCTAAAGCACCTGCAATTATTAATATAAATACCATAGATATTGCTATGGAGAAATTCACAGTTGGATTTACTACATAATCCACCTCAATATTAGGTCCTACTATTTCAAGTAGCCCCATACTAAAAATTAAACCTCCAAATCCTGATATTGTAGTTACAAAAATTGATTCTCTTAAAACCATGGCTACAATTGACCAAGGTTTTGCACCTAATGCCTTTCTAATTCCAATTTCTTTAGTGCGTTCTTTAACAACTATCAACATAATATTACTAACCCCAACAACACCGGCAATAATAGTACAAATACCTACAAACCAGAAAAAGAACGAGATGTTATCTGTAAGTGTATAAAACCGTTTTGCTTCATCAAGCATATTATGAACATTAATAGCACTCATATCATCAGGAGCAACTGAATGTGCTTGTTGTAAATATTGTTTTATATTGGCAGTAAATTTCGTAGAAACTTCAAGGGCTTTCTCAAAACTTTCTTCTGGTTGAAGTGTAAAACCCATTTCACCAATTTTATTGACTCCATTAAAAACATTTTGTGCGGTAGAGATTGGAATAAATACACGGTTTTCTTCACGTTCACCACCTTCATCACTATAAATACCAATAATTTTAAAGTTAATACCTGATAATTGTACGTATTCATTTAAAGGGTTTTCAACTTTGTTAAGAAGTTCTCGTTTAATTTTGTTACTTACAACAACAACTTTATTATTAGTTTCAATGTCGGTATGATTAATATAGCGACCAGATATCATTTTTTGATTTTCTATTTGTTGTAGGTTAGGGTCAACTCCTCTAACACCGTAGGAGCCAGATTCCTCTTTATAATTAATAGTAGCTCCTCGTACTCTATATTGCCCCGTTTTATATTCTAGTTGATCCCCATAGACAGAATTAATGTGATCATAATTAGAATTCTGCATTTGGATGCTCCTACCTGGATTTAAACCTTTATATTTTTTGGTAGTAACTTGAGTCCATACCCAAATGCGATTTGCTGCATCTTGTTCAAACTCTTGGCGAATACCATTTTTAAAACCTTGTCCAAATCCCAATAGAATTACTAATATAAAAATACCTGAAGCTACGGAAAGCCCGGTAAGGAATGTTCGTAATTTATTTTTACGAATGGTTTCAAATATCTCTTGCCAACGATCAAGGTCAAACATTAAATGTGATATTTTAATTTTAACAAATAGTATCGATACTATTTGAATAATAGACGCTAAAAAGGTGTAAATTGTTACAATTAAAATTGAAAAAGAATACACTTTAAGTGTATTTTAACAATAATATTTTTTGAATTTCAATTATTTTAATTTTACTTTTGCAGATGCAAAACAAAGTCCTGATTTTAGATTTCGGTTCACAATTCACTCAACTCATTGCCAGAAGAGTTAGAGAATTAAATATTTACTGTGAAATCCACCCTTACAATAGTGAAAAGTTTAATGTTAATGATTTTAAAGCTGTTATTCTATCGGGAAGCCCACACTCGGTTAGGGATACTAATGTTCCGCGTCCAGATCTATCCGAAGTTAAAGGAAAAAAGCCACTTTTAGGTATTTGTTATGGAGCACAATACTTAGCTCATTTTTATGGAGGAAAAGTTGGTTCATCGAATTCAAGAGAATATGGAAGAGCTAATTTGAGTAATATTGATAATTTAAGTCCTCTTTTTAAGGGAATTAATAACGGATCGCAAGTATGGATGAGCCATAGTGATACTATAATGGAAATGCCGGATAGTTTTAAAGTAATTGCCAGTACAGAAGATGTTGTAAACGCAGCATTCCATATGGAAGGCGAAGACACGTATGCTATTCAATTTCATCCGGAAGTGTATCACTCAAAAGACGGAAAACAATTATTGGAAAATTTTTTGGTAAACATTGCTCAAGTAAAACAAGAATGGACACCAAATTCATTTGTAGAAACTACAGTAAATGAAATAAAAAATAAAGTAGGTAATGATAAAGTAGTTTTAGGACTTTCTGGAGGTGTAGATTCAACAGTAGCAGCTGTATTATTGGATAAAGCTATTGGAAAAAATCTGTATTGTATTTTTGTTAATAATGGATTGCTTCGTAAAAACGAATATGAAAATGTATTGAATCAATACGAGCATATGGGGCTAAACGTAAAAGGAGTTGATGCTACGGATCGGTTTTTAGATAAATTAAAAGGACTGTCTGACCCTGAGAAAAAACGTAAAGCGATTGGTAATGCGTTTATTGATGTTTTTGATGATGAAGCACATTTAATTGAAGATGTAAAATGGTTGGCTCAAGGTACCATTTACCCAGATGTTATTGAATCTGTTTCGGTTACCGGTGGACCATCCGCTACAATAAAATCACATCATAATGTTGGCGGTTTACCAGATTATATGAAATTAAAAATTGTTGAACCTTTGCGAATGATCTTTAAAGATGAGGTTAGAAGAGTAGGGAAGAGTTTAGGAATAGATCCCGAATTATTAGGTAGGCACCCATTTCCAGGACCTGGTTTGGCAATTAGAATATTAGGAGATATTACGGCAGATAAGGTTAAGATTTTACAAGAAGTTGATGCAATTTTTATAAATGGATTAAAAAAATGGAATCTGTATGATGATGTGTGGCAAGCTGGTGCCATGTTGTTACCCGTAAACTCAGTTGGTGTAATGGGTGATGAACGTACTTATGAAAAAGCCGTTGTTTTACGCGCTGTAGAATCAACCGATGGAATGACTGCAGATTGGGTTGATTTACCTTATAAATTTTTACAAGAAACTTCTAACAAAATTATAAATGGTGTAAAAGGAGTTAACAGAGTTGTTTACGATATTAGTTCAAAACCTCCGGCAACAATTGAGTGGGAATAGTTCAAAAATTGTTGACACACTTTGTTCAATACCTTCAATTAGTTTTGACAAGCCTTTTTTGTATCTCAATTATAAAGGACCGATACTCTTGAACTAACTAGTTTTTTTGTAAGTTTGTTTCGAAAAATAATTAATTATTCAATTGAATTCTAAATGAAAAAGATTAAAACATTTATATTATTACTTTTTATAGGTGTATTTTCAGTTATCGCGCAACAGAAGAAATTTGTTACATATAAAGTTTCTGAAGGCGAGACGATTCAAAGTATTTCAAAAAAACTATCTATAACTCCTTATGATTTATTAAAATTAAATCCAGACGTTGATAAAGATATAAAACCAAGTGATATTTTAATAGTTCCTAATAAAGATTTTGAACATGAAAATGAGATTGCAAAAATTGATCTGAGTATGATTAGTGCAGCGGATATTATTGTAGATAATTATATTTATCATGAGGTATTAAAAAAAGAAACTCTTTATAGTCTTTTAAAAAAATACAACACGAATATTAGTGATTTGAATAAGGCAAACCCTTTTTTAAATGGAAATTTGAAATACGGAGAGGTAATAAAAATACCATTGCAAAAAATTGATGAGGAAGTTGTGGATAGTGCCACCAAACTTTATATAGTAAAACCAAAAGAAACTAAATACAGTATTGCTAGAACTAATGGTATATCCATAGCTTATTTAGAAGAACTTAATCCAAAACTTAAAGATACAGGATTGCAAGCAGAGGATATTATTTTAATTCCTAAAGAAAGAATTATTTCCAGTTCAGATTTGCAAATTCATAAAATCGAAAAATCAGAAACCTTATTTAGTATTTCTAACCTTTATGGAATTTCGCAAGAGGAACTTTTGGTTGCTAACCCACAACTTTCTGAAGGAGTTAATGAAGGTATGTTGATTAAAATACCACACAAAGAAATTGAAAAAACTGAAATTTTTAATGATGAAATTTTAGAAGGAAGTGAAGTGAATATTGCCTTAATGTTACCTTTTAAAAGTAAAAGAGATAGTTTAGATTTTAACAATGATCGATTATTAAACATTACTACCGATTTTTATTTAGGTTCTTTAGTTGCAATTGACTCTCTTGGTAAGCAAGGCTTGTCTATAAATATGAAAGTTTACGATACTGAAAATAGTGAATTTGTAAGTAAAAAATTAAGTCAAAATTCTGAGTTCAATAAGTATGATGTTGTCATAGGGCCAATGTTTTTAAAAAATGTACAAACGGTTTCTAATAATTTAAAAAACAGCGGTACATTAATTTTATCGCCCTTATCTTCTAAAGATCATATATCCATAAATAACCATAATTTAGTTCAACAGATTCCTACCGATTCTCAAATGGCATTGGAAATGTTACAATACATAAAAGCAAATTATAAAGGTCAAAAATTAGTTTTAATTAGTGATGATAATAGTAAGTCAGGAGTGGATTATACTAGTATGATCAATGAGATTAAGTCGATTGATACATTGCAAAACATGGAATTAATAAAGCCAACAAAAGGTTATATTAAATTAGATGTATTTAAAAAGAGCATCGATTCAGAAAAAGAAAATTGGATTTTGTTGCTGGGAGATAATGAATTATTTGTAAAAGATGTGATTCATAATTTAGGAGTTTTACCCGAAGAAAATAATATTACACTTTTTGCATTTAAAAAAGGTAAAAATTACGACAATATTGATAATAACTATTTGAATAGAGTGAATTTTCATTTTCCTACATCAAATTATTTTAATGATAAATTAGATTCGAGTAAAGCATTTAACTCCAACTATAGAAATACATATAATACGAACCCAAGTAAATATTCGATGATGGGATTTGATATGACTTATGATATTTTAATTCGATTGGCTACAAGTAATGATATTGTTCAGCAAGGTATATCACAAAGGTTATTGACCAAATTCAATTATATAGAAAACACTTCAAATAGTATTTTAAATAATGGAATTTATATTGTGAAATATGATAATTTAGAATTAAAGAAACTAAAATAAATTTAAGTAAAATTATTTGTTTTAATCAAACAAAAAAGGCTTAAAATATATATTTTAAGCCTTTTTTACTTCTTAGTTAGGTGATTTAAACCAACATCGTAATCGGATTCTCAATATATCCTTTTAATGTGTCTAAAAATAAAGAACCTGTAACACCATCAATGGTTCTATGATCACATGCCAAAGTTAGTTTCATAGTATTGCCTACAACAATATTACCATTTTTTACAACTGGTTTTTGAACAATTGTTCCAACGGATAATATGGCTGAATTTGGCTGATTTATAATAGATGTAAAATCAGTAATACCAAACATTCCAAGATTTGAAATGGTAAAAGTACTACCTTCCATTTCTTCCAATGCCAATTTTTTATCTCTAGCACGTTTTGCGAAATCCTTTACCTGTGCTCCAATTTGAGTCAGGTTTTGCTCATTGGCAAATCTCAATACAGGAACCAATAAACCATCATCAACACCAACAGCTACTCCAATATGTACATGGTGATTTTTACGAATTTTATCATCAAACCATTGAGAGTTTACTTGTGGATGTTGTTTTAAAGCTAAGGCAGTTGCCTTTACAACCATATCATTAAATGAAATTTTAGTATCTGGAATAGAGTTGTATTGATTTCTAAAAGCGATAGCATTATCCATGTCAAACTCGACATTTAAATAATAATGCGGAGCAGTAAATTTTGATTCACCCAATCTGCGAGCAATTGTTTTACGCATTTGAGAATTATTCACTTCTTCAAAACTCTCCTCTCCTGTTGGAACAAATGGCATATTAGAAGAAGCAGAAACATTTGATCCTGCATAATTTTCAATGTCTCGTTTTATTATTCTTCCTCCTTCACCAGTTCCTTTAATATGTTGTAAACCAATATTTTTTTCTAAAGCTAATTTTTTAGCCAAAGGAGAAGCAATAATTCTAACGTTTTTACTTGAAGATTTTGGAGTTGATACAATTATATTTTCTTCTTTTTTTGTTTCGGATTGAACAGGTTTGGTTTGTTCTGTGTTTTTGGTTTCTGTATTTTCAGTATTAAGATCTTTTATAGATTCAATAACTTTAGAAACATCTGTTCCTTTTTCTCCAATAATGGCTAAAACGGCATCAACATTTGCAGATTTTCCTTCTTCAACACCAATATGTAATAAAGTTCCTTGATGAAAAGATTCAAACTCCATTGTAGCTTTATCGGTTTCAATTTCAGCTAAAATATCCCCTTCTTCTACTTTATCCCCTGCTTTTTTCAACCATTTTGCAACAGTTCCTTCTGACATCGTATCACTTAATCTTGGCATGGTTATAATTTCAACTCCTTCAGGTATCTTTACCTCACTCGTTTTTGTATTATTTTCTGTTGCCAGAATTTCTTTATCTTGATTAACATCCTTAGCATCTAAATCTGCCTTTGATGGTGATTTAGTAGTTTTTAGTAACTCGGAAATATCTTCACCTTTTTCACCAACAATAGCCAATAAGGAATCTACATTTGCAGCTTCACCTTCTTGTATCCCCACATGCAACAGAACTCCTTGATAAAAAGATTCAAATTCCATGGTAGCTTTATCCGTTTCAATTTCTGCTAGAATGTCACCTTCTTCAATAGTATCACCAACTTTTACAAGCCATTTTGCAACAACTCCTTCTGACATTGTATCACTTAATCTAGGCATAGTTATTATTTCGGCCATAGTATATTTTTTATTGGAAATTTTTAATTTATCTGATTTATTCTTTTTTTGTATTGATTATAAACGATGTTTTAAAAAAGGATAATTTTCTTGTTCATAAACCATATCATACAATTGTTGTTTGTTTGGATAAGGTGATTCATCTGCAAATTTCTCGCATTCCGTCACTTTTACTTTAACATCATCATTTATAGCTTTAATTTCTTTATCCGTTAAATACTTTTTCTCTTGAATAACAGATAAAACTTGTGCTATTGGATCAATTTTTTTGTACTCGGCAACTTCTGATTTCGTACGATATTTTTGAGCATCACTCATAGAATGGCCTCTATATCTGTAAGTTTTCATTTCTAAAAAATATGGTCCTTTTCCACTTCGAGCATGTTTAATAGCTTTATCCATAGCCTTTGCAACAGCTACGGGATTCATTCCATCTACAGGTTCGCTAGGCATTTCATATGCTAAACCTAGTTTCCAAATATCTGTATGGTTAGCAGTTCTTGCTACTGATGTACCCATTGCATAGCCATTATTTTCAACAATAAAAACAACAGGTAATTCCCATGCCATTGCCATATTAAAAGTTTCATGTAAAGAACCTTGTCTAGCCGCTCCATCACCAAAATAAGTTAGAGTAACAGCTTTTCTGTCAAAGTATTTATCTGCAAAGGCAATACCAGCTCCGAGCGGAATTTGGCCTCCTACAATACCATGGCCTCCATAAAAACCTTTCTCTTTTGAAAAAATATGCATGGAACCTCCCATACCATGTGAAGTACCCGTTTCTTTACCATATAACTCTGCCATTACACGTTTTGGATCAACACCCATTGCAATAGGTTGTACATGGTTTCTATATGCCGTTATCATTTTATCTTTTGAAAGATCCATGGCATGAATAGCACCAGCCAACACGGCTTCCTGACCATTGTACAAATGTAAAAATCCTCTTACTTTTTGTTGAATATAAACTGCTGCTAATTTGTCTTCAAACTTTCTCCAAAAAAGCATGTCTTTATACCAATCTATATAGGTTTGTTTTGTTATTTTTTTCATTGAAACTTTTTTTTACAGAAATGCAAAATTACGATATTTTGAATAAATTCAGAAAATAAAAAATACTAATGTTTAATAATTAATTGAATTTTTGAATATATATTTATAAAAATGAAAAAAAGATAGATTTTACCTATCTTTTTATCGGATTAATTATTGATATGTTAATCTTCCATATAATCTTCAATTGGTATACAAGAACAAACTAAATGTCTATCTCCGTAAGCTTCATTTACTCGCCGTACACTAGGCCAATATTTATTGTTTTTAACATAATCTAATGCAAAGGCGGCTTCTTTTCTTGAATAGGAATAATTCCATTCATCATGAGTTAACATTTCTTGTGTATGCGGTGCATTTTTTAGTACCGAATCTTCATTGTCAAAAGCGTCAATTTCTTTTTTGATTTGAATAAGAGCATCAGCAAATTTATCTATTTCATCTTTATTTTCACTTTCTGTTGGTTCAATCATTAATGTACCGGCAACTGGAAAAGAAACAGTAGGTGCATGAAACCCAAAATCCATTAATCTTTTAGCAATATCAACAACTTCTATTCCTTTTTGTTTAAATTCTCTAAAATCAACAATCATTTCATGTGCTGCAAAGCCTTTTTCACCCGAGTATAATATTTTGTAATGTTTTTCTAATCTTGCTTTCAAATAGTTTGCATTTAAAATAGAGGTAATCGTTGATTCTGTTAATCCACTACTCCCTAACATTTTAATATAGCTATATGAAATTAAATCAACCATAGCAGATCCAAAAGGAGCTGCAGAAATTGCCGTGATGGCATTAGTTCCACCTGTTTTAACAATTGGATTCGATGGTAAAAACTCTGCCAAATGCTCGGCAACACAAATGGGGCCAACACCTGGGCCACCACCACCATGCGGAATGGCAAATGTTTTATGTAAATTCAAGTGGCAAACATCAGCACCTATTTTCGCCGGATTTGTTAATCCAACTTGTGCATTCATATTAGCACCATCCATATAAACCTGACCGCCATTGCTATGTGTTATTTCGGTAATTTCTCTAATAGCAGATTCAAAAACACCATGAGTTGATGGATAAGTAACCATCAAAGCAGCTAAATTGTCTTTATGTTTAATTGCTTTTTCGCGTAAATCCTCAACATCAATATTACCTGTTTCAGAAGTTTTTGTAACCACAACTTTCATCCCAGCCATAACTGCGGATGCCGGATTTGTACCGTGTGCGGAAGCTGGAATCAAACAAATATTTCTATGAGAATCCCCTTTAGATTTGTGAAAAGCTCTAATTACCATTAAACCTGCATATTCGCCTTGTGCTCCTGAATTGGGTTGTAATGAAGTTGCAGAAAAACCTGTGATTATGTTTAATTGCTCTTCCAACCCTTTTAACATTTCATGATAACCTTGAGCTTGATTAACCGGAACAAATGGGTGAATTGAATTCCAATTACTCATACTTAAAGGTAACATTTCAGTTGCAGCATTTAATTTCATGGTACATGAACCTAATGAGATCATAGAATCTGTTAGTGAAATATCTTTACGCTCTAACCTTTTAATGTAGCGCATCATTTCAGTCTCTGAATGATATTTATGAAAAACTTCGTGCGTTAAATAGTTTGATGTGCGTTGTAAATTTTTTGGAATTGATAAACTAACAGGACAATCCGTTATTTTATGAGAATATAAATTTTCGGCATGAGCCAAAATATCAATAATATCTTCTATATCAGATAGGGTAGTAGTCTCATTAATTGATATGCCAATAGTTTTTTTATTGATATAAAGAAAATTAACCTCTTTTTCTTCTGCTAATTCCTTCACTTTGTCAGCATTTGACACTTTAATTTTTAAAGTATCAAAAAATGTTTTATTCTGTTGTTTTAAACCTAATTTTAACAAAGCGTCATCCAATATATTGGTTAAAGAATGTATTTGACGAGCAATATATTTTATTCCATCGGGTCCGTGGTAAACTGCAAACATTCCTGCCATTACAGCTAATAAAACCTGAGCAGTACAAATATTTGAGGTTGCTCTTTCTCGTTTAATGTGTTGTTCACGAGTTTGTAAAGCCATTCTCAATGCTCTATTTTCATCAGCATCTACGGTAACCCCAATAATTCTTCCTGGAATTAATCTTTTATACTCGTCATGAGTAGCAAAATAACCAGCATGAGGGCCTCCAAAACCTAAAGGAATTCCAAAGCGTTGTGTTGTTCCTACGGCAACATCTGCACCCATTTCGGCAGGTGATTTTAATATTGCTAAGCTTAAAATATCAGCAGCAACTACAACCTTTATTTCTTTTTTATGAGCATTTTCAATAAACTTTGTATAATCAAATATTTCGCCATGTTTTGCTGGATATTGAACTATTGCACCAAAGAAACTTTCATCGAATTCTATTTTTTCATGATTTCCGAAAACAAGCTCAATATTTAATGGTTCTGATCTTGTTTTTAAAATATCTACAGTTTGAGGTAAAACTTCGTCAGAAACAAAAAAGCGATTAGCATTTGCTTTTTTCTGATTACGATTTCTACCATTAAAAAGCATGATCATTGCCTCGGCAGCTGCTGTTCCCTCATCTAAAAGAGATGAATTAGCTAGTGGTAATCCTGTAAGATCGGTAATTACAGTTTGATAATTAAGCAAAGCTTCTAACCTTCCTTGAGAAATTTCGGCTTGATAAGGAGTGTATGATGTATACCAACTTGGATTTTCAAAAATATTTCTTTGAATTACAGCAGGTAATGTTGTGGCATGATAGCCTAAACCAATATAGGTTTTGAATAACTTATTTTTTGATCCTAATTTTTGAATATGAGAAGCGAATTCATTTTCGCTCATAGCTTCAGGTAGATTTAACGTGGTCTTTAATAAAATATCATCAGGAATTGTATTAAAAATTAATTCGTCAGTTGATTTTAAACCTAAAGTTTTTAGCATTGCATTTACTTGATCTTTATTAGGACCAAGGTGACGTAAAACAAAAGAATCGGTTTGCATAATATTAATATTTTATAAATGTAAAATTAACAAAAAAAGAGCTGAATTTTAATAAACTAAAATTATAATTTTTGCTGTTTTAATTGATGATTATAAAGATCGGCAACCCATAAAATTCCGTTTACAATAATTACGTCGGCTGGTTTGTTTAATTTGTCAAAACCATTTTCTTGAGTAGCCTTTATTTTAGAAACAGTTTTATCATTTTCTATTTTTAAAATTTCATTCGCACCCATATCTGCTACATATAAACTTCCTTTACCATCCGAAGTAATACCATGAGGCATTTTTAAGGCTTTATTTAATTCTAACTTTTTAATTTCTTTTCCGGGAGTAAATCGGTAAATACTCATATTTCCAGCGTCACAAATTACGATGTCATCTCCATCAAATGCCATGTCTATCGGATATTTCCAATCTATTTGAATGGGTGATAAGGAATCTTTACCAACTAAAGTAGACACTTTCCCATTCTCAATTTTTCTTATTTTGGCATTACCAATATCCAAAACCAAAATACTTCCATCTTTGTTTAATAGAATCTGATGTAATGAATTAAACTTTGCTTTGCCGGCATCACCATCATTAAAACCTTTTTTTTGAGGTGTTCCGGCAATTGTTTTAACATAAAAATTACCTTTTTTATTTGAAACTTCTCTAATAATATTGCTAGATGCACTCGCTATATAAATAAGGTCATTTTTATTGTCATAAGCTACTCCATGAATTCCGTCGAAAAGCGCATCTTTTGTATTTCCATCTTTATAGCCTTTTTTATCTGAGCTGCCAAAAAGTGTTTTAACTTGTCCTTTTTCGTCAACAGAACGAATAGCATAATTATTAAAATCAACAAAAAGAAAAGTATTATTTTTATAGGGTGAAAATCGAATAGGCTTATCCAGTAAAACAGGATTGTTGTCAGATAAACCAGGAGTACCTTCTCCTATAGTTTGACTTTTTACATTTATTGAAAGAATCAATATAAAAATGAATGATGTGATACGTGTTTTCATATGAATTTATGTAGATTTATTTTATCCGACAAAAATAAAGTAAATTTCGAATTAAGATTCGCTAATAGGAAGATAAATGAGTTTAATTAAAAATATTTTTAGCTTTTATATTTCTAGTAATTTACATGTAGCTTTTGCAATTTTTTGTATTACTAAAATTACATTGTTAGCATATGATATTGATGATAATCTAATTCCACTATTCAATTTTTTTTCAACCTTGTTGGTATATAACTTTATTCGGTTCTACCAAATTTATGGATTAAATTTTAATGCAAAACAATGGATAAAAAATAAAAGTAAAAGTTTAATCTTATTGAATGCTATAAGCATAATAATTCTTATTTATTTTGCATTTCAAATTAGATTTCAAGCTTTAGTTTTGCTTTCACCTTTTGTTTTAGCCGCAATTTTTTATGTTGTTCCTTTATCATTAAGTATAAAAAATTTAAGAAGTGTAGCTAGTCTAAAACTATTTTTAATTGCTATTACATGTGCTGGAGTTACCGTGCTATTTCCTTTAATTGAAAACAGTATTCAATTTTCATTTGATGTTTGGATACTATTTATACAACGATTTTTATTGATAATAGCAATAACAATTCCGTTTGATATTAGGGATGTTCACATAGATTCACCTGATTTAAGAACGTTACCTCAAACTATCGGGATAAAAAAATCTAAGATAATAGGTTCTTTCTCTTTATTGATTTTTTTTGCTCTAGGTTTTTTGATGATTCCAATAGATAAAACTACAGTATTAATTACTTTTTTAGTCTCTCTAGTTTCATTTTTGTTTTTGATTTTTTCATCTAGCAATCAAGGTAAGTATTATAGTAGCTTTTGGGTTGAATCAATTCCTATTTATTGGTTTATATTGGTAGTTGTATTTTAAAAAGCCGGATTATAGCAATAAAAAAGCCTTCAAATTATTTGAAGGCTTTAACTGTATTATTAATTAAATTTTTAAGAAATGTATTTAGACATTTTCTTTACTTCTTCCTCAGCCAATTGAGAATCGATTAAAATTCTACCACTATGCTCATCGGTAATAATTTTTTTACGAGCAGCAATTTCAACTTGTCTTTGTGGTGGAATTGTAAAAAATGACCCTCCTGACGCACCTCTTTCAATGGTTACAACAGCTAGTCCGTTTCTAACGTTTGATCTGATTTTTTGATAACCTTTAAGTAATCTTTCATCAATTAATTTACTTAAATCAGCAGATTTTTTATTTAAAACACCTTCTTCTTTTTTTGTTTCTTCCAAAATAGAATTTAGTTCGTCTTGTTTGTGTTTTAAATGGGTGTCTTTATCTTTTATTCTTTCTTTTGCAGCATCAATAATTTCATTTTTCTGCGCAATTTTCACTTCAAATTCTTTTATATGCTTTTCAGCCAATTGAATTTCAAGGTCTTGATATTCAATCTCTTTCGATATAGAATCAAATTCTCTATTATTGCGAACATTTTTTTGCTGCTCGTTATATTTTTTTGATAAAGTTTTTGCTTCTTCAATATTGTTTTTTTTGTTAGCAATGCCAGTTTCTAGATTTTCAATATCTGTATTGAAATTATTTAATCTGGTTTGCAAACCTTCAATCTCATCTTCCAAATCTTTAACTTCTAGTGGTAACTCGCCTCTAGTATTTTTAATTTCATCAATTCTTGAGTCGATTAATTGCAAGTCATATAAAGCTCTTAATTTGTCTTCAACGGTAACCTCTTTCTTTTTTGCCATTTCTAAATATAGTTGATAGGATTTGTATTTTTTTCTGATAAAATGATTGCAAAATTAGTAATTTTTTTCGTAAGATAATCTACTAATAGATTTTTTGTGAACTGCTCACTTTCATAATGGCCAATATCTGCCAAAACAATCTGATTTTCAGCTCTGTAAAAATCGTGATATTTTAAGTCGGATGTGACAAAAATATCAGCACCAGCTTTTTTGGCCTGTTCTATAGCAAAACTACCCGATCCTCCTAAAACAGCAACTTTTTTTATTTTGTTTCCGCTTAATGCGGAATGCTTAATAGTTTTTATATGAAACTTAGTTTTTAGTACTTCCAAAAAACCTATTTCATCAACCGATTCATCTAATTCACCAATCATTCCCATTCCAATATTTTGATGAACATTTTCTAAACTAACAATATCATAAGCAACTTCTTCATAAGGATGGTTTTTAAAAAGGGCTTTTATTATTTTATTCTTTAAATGACTTTCAAAGATTACACTTATAAAAGTTTCATTTTCAACATGTAAATTTTCTTTTTTGCCAATGGTTGGATTTGAATCCGTATTTCCTTTGTAAGTTCCTTTACCTTCGATATTAAAACTACAATTATCATAATTTCCAATATTTCCTGCGCCAGCCTTAAACAATGAATTTCGGACTTCTTCAGCATCTTTTATAGGTACATAGGTTGTTAGTTTTTTGATAATTCCTTTTTGAGGAATTAATACTTTGGTGTTTTTTAACCCTAGAATTTCACACATTTTAGCCGAAACTCCTTTAAAAGAATTGTCTAAGGCTGTATGAATAGCATATATAGCAATGTCATTTTTTATTGCTTTCATTACCACCCTTTCTACATACGTTGATCCGTTAAACTTTTTTAAACCTTTAAAAATAATTGGATGAAAGCTTATTATTAAATTACAATTTTTAGCAATAGCTTCATCTATTGTTACTTCTAAAGTGTCAAGAGTAACTAATACTCCTGTAATTGTAGTGTTATAATTGCCAACAAGCAATCCAACATTGTCAAAGCTTTCGGCATAAGCCAGAGGTGCTAATTCTTCAATATAGTCGGTTATATTTTTTATAATCATAGGATGTGTTTCATGTTAACTAATTATAATTAGGGTCTTCTGACTGTAATATTGGGACTTTTTCTTCAATGCTATCAATTGTTTTTCTTACCGTTTTTGGGGCTCTAAACCGGTACCCTATAAATACGTGAAAAGTATTTGTAGAGGTATTAAAATTAAACTGATTTTCACCATAATTTTCTTTGGATATTCTGCTATTAAAATCTGCCCCAAAATAATATTTTTTTGTACTGTAACCAACAGCAACTCCACTTTGTAAAGAAAGTACAAAGTCACTATAATTTTTAGTATATTTTTCATTAGGTGATTTAGTTTTTACTTTATAAAAATCCATTCCAACCCCAGGAGATGCATAAACATTTGCATACCAATTTTTGCGATAAACAAAAGTGTAATAATAACCAATATTTACAATTGTATTAATTCCTTCAAAGCTATTGTATTTTTCTCTTTCTATTATTTCTCCTTGAGGATTTTTATATTTTTTAGTACCACTAATATTATAAAACCAATAATCTATACTAGGCATTACCGTACCAGCACTTTTAATTTGAATTTCTGTTTGAGACTCCACTGCTTTTACAGAATAGTTTTGATTAAATTTATATGCTGAAGTACCCGAAAAAACATTTGTTTTCATATCTGGAAATTGAATATGGTTGGTGTTCTCTAAATTATCAAGAATAAAGTCATTCGTGTTTTTAATATAGAACCCTTTTACATAATTATATTCCATTTTATGAGACCATTCATTAAATAATAGTTTTATTTTTATTTTAAAATTATCAGATTTTCCTTTGTCTTCTATACTGTTATCCGATAATTTAGGTCTAATGCCAAGTCTTATACTAGCAAATCTATAATTGAAACCAAAGGCATATCTTATTCCTATATTAGGCGAAATATTTGCTTTGTTGCTATTAAAATCTAAATTGTAATTTTTAATTTCATTACTCACTTCAAATTTAATATTTAATTGTTTATGATGTTCTTCAATATAATTATTGTTTGAAATTGATAGTGAATCTACCATAGTATTTTGAGCGCTTAAGCAAAGCATAGTGAAAAGAAATATAAAAAATAAAAATTTCATTAGTAAAAATATATTGATTTTTTCTTACTCCTGCCAATAGCTATGAAATGTTGAAAAATTATAAAATTATTTTCTTGATTGAATTAGTTTTTATTATATATTTCTATAACGTTCTCACCGGTTGATTTTTTGAACCCTCTATACATACCTTCTGTATTAAAATCCCAAGCTATATTTGCGTTTTTATCAAGTGCTATTAACCCTCCATCACCACCTAGACTGTCAATATCAACATGAATTACTTGTTTTAAAGCATCTTTTAATTTCAATTTTTTCAACTGTACTAAATTTGATACTTGATGAGCGGCTAAGGTTCTTATAAAGTATTCACCAGTTCCTGTAGCCGACACTCCGCAAGTTTGGTTATTAGCATAAGTTCCTGCACCAATAATTGGAGAGTCGCCTATACGACCAAATTTTTTATTGGTCATACCTCCTGTTGAAGTTCCTGCAGCAATATTATGATCTTTATCAATTGCAACGCAACCAACGGTTCCATACTTATGGTCATCAATTAAATACGAACTATTTAGAGCCGTATGATCTAAAATAACTTTTTCTTTTTTTTGGGCTTTTTGAAGCTGATTGAACCTTTTTTCTGTGAAGAAATAGGATTCATCTTCAAAATTTAAATTAAATTGTTTAGCAAATTCTTCGGCTCCTTTACCAGATAATAGCATATGACGAGTACTATCTTTTACTAAAATTGCAGCATTTATTGGATTTTTAATTAGAGAAACTCCGGCCACAGCACCAGAGTTTAAAGTTTTACCATCCATAATTGAAGCATCCATTTCTTGTTTTCCTAAGCTATTAAAAACAGCTCCTTTTCCGGCATTAAAAAGTGGTGAATCTTCCATAATATTAATGGTTTTTTGAACAGCTTCAATTGCTGTACCTCCATTTTCTAAAATACCGTAACCAGTATCTAAGGCTTCTTGTAGTTTTTTAGTATAAGCTATTTCCTGTTCATCAGTCATGTTAGCTTTTTTAATTGTTCCGGCACCACCATGAATAACAAGTGCAAATGGAATTTCAACGGATTCAATCTCTCTTTTATCTGTTGTTTCTAATTCTTTTTTACAAGAAATGGTACTTAACATTAATAGAAGTAGGGCTGTAATATTGATAATTGTTTTACTCATTTTTATCCTATTTAATTGTCATTAAAAAACTGGTTACAGCATTCCAATACTCTTCATTTCCATTATTGTTTTCCCAAAGCGCTTTTGAGCCATGTTTTCCTTCATTTATAGGAAGAAAAGAATACTTGTTTTTATTAAGAGAAGCATAAATACCTTTCCATTGATCTTTTTCATTTTTTGCGGAAGTTATAAAAACTGGGCATTTTACTTTTGATGCATATGATTTTATCTCTTTACCATTAATTTTAAAGTATTCACCAGGAGAAAATGCAAGAATACCATTTATATTATAATGAGTATTGCCTAAAAAGAAAACAATAGCAGCTGAATATGAGCTACCCCATATAATTATTTTACTAGGTTTGATACCATGCTTTACATATAAAAATGCGGCTTCTAAATCGGGAATAGCATCAACATATTCTGTCGCCTTGTTAAGTTTCTTAGCTTCAATATTAGTTTGATTAATTACACCATTAACTTCTTTGCCAGACCTTTGGTCAACTGCCAAACAGTTGAAACCAAGTTCATTCAGTTTTGGAGCAATTTCTCTATACTCTCCTCTACTATAACCGGCTTGATGATAAAGAATAATAAACGGTGCATCCGTTTTGGAAGTCATATACAAGTCTGCAGTTACCTTAACACCATCATTTGATTTAAAACTTATAGTTTCACCCTTAAAATTGGTTTTTTGTTGAGCTAAACCAAAATAGAATAGACATAGACAAAGAATAGAAAGTATCGATTTTTTCATAGATTTTTATTTTGAATAAATGATTTTTTAAAGTTATGAATATTTTGTCAATTGTTTTAAACCTATACTGACTTTAAATGAGGAGAAACTTTATGGAATTGTTTTGTGTTCGACCATACCGTATTACAAGCAATTTCCCATTTTATTCCAGGTAGACCTGGTTCTACACCTATAAATCGATAAGCAATATCTTGATAATACAGTTCAATACGTTCATTAAGTTGTGGATTTAAGGTTTGAAGTTTGTTTAGATTAAATATTAATGAATTTTGATTAAGAATAACAACTTCAATTCTGTCAATGTAAAAATATAAATTTCCCTTCCCGATTAATTCATAATCAAAATTTACATCACTTTTATAAATAAGTACATCATTATCAGAAAATAAATAATTTTTATTTTTTAATTCTATTTGTTGATTTACATAATTAGTTAAATATTCAACTTGTTGGTTATATGCCTGTAAAATGTTTTTATAGGGTAGTTTAAATTCATCAGTTTCAAAAAAACCATATTCATTTACTTCTATTTTTAGATTGCAATTCTTACAATTTAAATGATTGTTTTTAGCTCCAAATCCTTTTAAGGTTCTGCATTTCGGACAATAAAAAATCACATGATTTAAATACTCTGCTCGTTTATTTGAGCGAATCTTGATTTCCTCATTTTGCTGATACTCCATTTCATTGTGTGACAAATGTTGTTCTATCAAACTGTTTATCTCCGTAAGGCTAGAATCTTTAATAGTATCAGAATTTATCATAAGTTTAAAATCAATATGAACCTTAGCCTTTCTTATTTTATATGCCCATCTCGGATTAGATAAGTACATGCCTTTCATGTTAGCAGTTATTACGGGTATGCCCATTATTTTAATTAGTTTAGCAGTAGCAGGCTCTATGTTAAGAGTGTTCCCTGTCCAAGTTCTAGTTCCTTCAGGGAATAATGCAATAGCTTCATTATGTTGTACATATTCCATCATTTCACGTATAACCTTTGTGTCCTTCATGTTCTTTTTCTTCGAAATGACTCCGAATTTTTTTAATAGAAAACGAATAGTTGGGTCACGAAGTGTAGCATCAGAAACAACAAAATGAGGTTTTTTTTTCAAAAAATAACTGATTATAAACGGGTCCCAATAACCAACATGATTCGAAAGTAACAAGTAAGCACCATTTTGGTTTTTAACTTCTTTTGGTAAATTTGCTTTGATATTGAAAATTTTAACAAAAAAGTAAAAAATAAAATTGGCTAATAATTGAAAAAAAAGTGGAATTCTATATTTTTTCATAATTTAATTAAAAGCTATTTTATATGGAATACTAAAATCTAAAGTAAATAATTTTTTTCAATTTTTAAATATTCCTATTGGTTTCTATTTGAAATTAATTGATAAAAATATATTTATATTTGTGATAAATAACTAAATTTTTGAATGATGAAAAAAAGAACAACTTTTATTGTACCGTTAATTATGATTGGTTTTTCATACTTTTTATACTCTTACTCACCAGAATCTAAAGGTGATGAAATTACGGTAACTATTGAAATTCCGACGGATGTCCAATCTATTATAGATAACAAATGCATTACCTGTCATAATACAGAATCAGATAGTCAAAAGAGTAAGATGAAATTGAATTTTGATAAGTTTACCAATGGAAAATATACAACTAGTAAATTAATAAGTAAACTTGGAAAAATCAATAAACAAATAGAGAAGGGTAAAATGCCAACGGCGAAATATTTAAAAAAGAATCCAGATAAAAAATTAACAGCAGAAGAGTCAAAATTACTTATGGATTGGGCAACAGATCAAAGAAATATTTTAGCAGGAGAATAGTATTTTAAAAAATAAACATGAGAAATTGGAAAAAAATAGTATGGTATTTACTAGTTGGCATTTTTATTTTAATACAATTTTACCCAATTGATAAACCTGTAACAACTTTTGATAATCCAAATGACCTGTTGAAAAATGTTGAAATGCCAAAAAACGTTTCTACTTTGATAAAAGG
>Ga0209013_10001342_pt1 | contig 22718 bp, 20 predicted proteins | sample Cruoilmetagenom2_FD_187291 | JGI IMG/M metagenome (GOLD analysis project Ga0209013, IMG submission 187291) | Oil polluted marine microbial communities from Coal Oil Point, Santa Barbara, California, USA - Sample 2 (SPAdes) (version 2) | ecosystem: Environmental > Aquatic > Marine > Oil seeps ... | reverse complement strand
CAACAACACTTGATTGCCAGTATCGACGACGGAATGGATGCCCTCCGAGAGCATGGCCGAGCTGCCCGTCGCCGCCGCTGCGGCCAGCTTGGTGATGGCGATCAGGGTGTTGCCCGCAAGAGCGGCAAAGATGACCTTCCGGGAACCGGAATGGGACATTTTTCCTCCAAATGGACAGAAACCGGAACGGCGAAATCATAGCACCGGCCGGCGCTGGACCGGTGTGAGCGGGTGTTGAGTATTCAGTTCAGGCGGGGGCCTGGTGCGCCGCAAGTGTCAAAGCGGTCTTCTGTCGTCGCGCTCCCCGAGAGAGCCCCCCTGTCGGCACTCTGCCCGTGAGGATGCCAGGCACGCCGATGTGACGACGAGGACATCGTCACATCGGGAGCCAGGCACCTCCGCCTCCGAAGTATTGTGCCCAGGCGCGAACATAGTGCTCCGAGCCACCTGATCGATTCACCGCGTCGATAATTCCGAATTCCGAATTCCTAATTACTCGCGCCCTGCGGGCGCGGTGACCCACCACCGTAAGCGGGGGACCGCTCGCCGGCGATCCCCGGCTGCGGCCCCATCCGCTCCCGTCGGCGGGTTCCCAATCCCCAATTTATTTTTTGTACTTCACCGAGCAGCCGTAGGGTTTTGTTTCGGCGGTGGTGACCGCCTTGCCCGCCAGCACCTCGTCGAGGGCCGCGGCAACGTAGTTTGTGGTGGGCGCGTCTTTGTTGCCACGCGGGTCGTCGTCGATCGCACCGATGTAGACCAGCTGGCCCGCGCCGTCAATGACGTACATGTGGGGCGTGGTCATGGCGCCGTAGAGGTGGCCCACCTCACCCGACTGGTCGACCAGGATCGGGTAGGAGAAATGGTTGGCGGTCTTGAACTTGGCGTTGGCGGCCGCATCCATGTAGTTGGTGGAGTTGATGGTCAGCCAGACCACGCCCTGGGTGCCAAACTTCGCGGCGAGGTCCTTCATGGTGCCGGCCTTGTAGTGACGCTGGACGAAAGGGCAGTCGGGGTTGAGCCACTCCAGGACCACCACCTTGCCCTCGAAGTCGGACAGGCTGATTTCCTCACCAGCCGAGTCGGTGAGGGTGAAGCCGGGCGCCTTTTCGCCGACCGCCACGGCTTTCCCCGCAGTTGCCGGAGCGGCACAGACGAGAGCCACCACAGCGGTCCAGATCATGGCGTATTTGATCGAGTTCTTCATGTCATCTCCTTCATGGTCTTCATGGGTTCATAGGTTTTCGTCATCGAGGTCTATGACCAGCTCCCAACCGTGGCGGCCACCGTTGGGACCGGTCAATACCACCAGCGAGCTCAACCTGTCGGTGGGGCCTGCGGCGTTCTCCAAAGGCCGTGCCACCGCATCGATCCGGGTCAGGGCGCCTCGGGTCTGGACGCTGATATCCTCGACCCTGAGAGCGTCGGAAGGATCCGGAAACCACTCCACCAAACGCGGTTCCTCGGGCCACCGCAGCCACAGGATGAGCCTGCCATCTGCCAGCCCCCCGGTGGTGGTGACGGAGAACGGTGGTCTCCCGGGATCGGCAGCCCGCGGCAGGTCCTCCTGCCGCCCGCGAAAGGCCTCTTGATCAACCGGGAGAGCGGCAAGCGTTCCCTCAAGCTCGGCCGCACCGAGAACGCAGACACCCCGGCAGGCGAGCCACGAGACCTTCGCCCGAACCTGGTGGGGGCTTTTCGCGTCGTAATCGAGCGGGGCGCGGACCTCGGCGGCGAGAACCACAGAGCCTTCGTAACCGTAGCCCGGGATGCCCTCGCTCTGGGTAAAGGCGATGGGCAGCGGCCACTGCAAATCACCGGCCTCGAGGCCCTCGGGAAGCTGCCACCGGATGTGGGTGGCCAACCCAGCCCCACCGGGGTTGCGCCAATAGATGTGCCAACCGGGCTCGATCTCGAAGACCACGCCGAGGTGGAACGTGGAGCCGGGCTCGATCTCGCCGGTGTCCGTCACGAGGCGCACCCGAGCCTTGCTCTCACCGAAGTCTCCCGCGGGAGAGGCCGCGTCGGCCACAACCGGCAGCCGGCAGAAACTGAGCACCACCGCAGCAACAAGCAATCGGAAACCGCAGGTCATCACTCGGAGAAATCAGCCGTCACGATCAGTATTCCCCGGCTCGTGAACAAAGAGCACCCGAGGCGTGCTCCATTCCAGGGTGAGCAGGCCGCCGGTCTGGAGAAAACGATCCACTCCGAGATCCTGGGAGAGCACCCGAATGACGCCTCCGTGGACGACGAGAAGGTGCCGGCCTGGCTCGAGGTCGTCGACGAAGCCGACAATCCTCTCGCGGAACTGACGGTGGGACTCGCCGCCGGGCGCTGAGAAGCCGCGGAAGCGATGGAAGACCTCACCGTAGGCGGTGTCGACCTCTCCATAGGAGCAACCTTCCAGTTCGCCAAAGTGGCACTCGCGCAGCCGGGCGTCGGTGCGGGGTTCGCCCCATGCCAGGCGCGCCGTCTCCACCGCGCGATCAAGATCCGAGGACCACACGCCGACGAAATCACGGCCGTCGATGACCGCCCGCAGGGCCTCCGCCTGCCGGCGACCGCGCTCCGTCAAGGGTGGGTCGCTCCAACCCGCAACTCGCTTCTCGGCCGAGAAAGTGGTCTCACCGTGACGGACCAGCCAGAGCTCCAACGCATGTTCCATGGCGGATAAGGATAACGCGAAATGAATTCGGAATTCGGAATTCGGAATTCGGAATTGGGAATGCCGCCCACCCACCCGGATACAGGGCTCAGGACAGACCCGCTCCTGCGCCCTGGTCAGTTTTGAGTTTTGAGTTTTCGTTCCAGGCGGGCGCTCCTGAATTCAAGGCGATTTTTTGTGGTCGCGCTTCAAACCCTTGTCATCCTGAGCGGAGCGCCCCTGGCGCGGAGTCGAAGGATCCCCTGAAGAAAGAGAGATGCTGATATATGAACACTCTCCTACTTACTGGCGCCCTCAACTCAAAACTAAAAACTCAAAACTAAGAACTCAACCCGCGTACATCGCCTCGATCAATTCTGCGTACTCCTCGGCCACCACCCGCCGCTTGACCTTCAAGGTCGGGGTGAGCGCGCCGCCCTCGACGGTCAGCGGTTCGGGCAGGACGCGGAACTCCTTGACCTGCTCGAAGCGGGCGAGCTTCTCGTTGACGCCCTCCACCGCTTGCGCAAACTCGCGCGCCAGCTCGGGGTAGGCCAGCACGGCGGCGAGGTCGCCGGCATCCGCGCTGTGCTCCTCCGCCCACGCCGCCACCGCCTCGGCATTGGGGGCCAGCAGGGCGACGACAAAGGGCCGGCCGTCGCCGATCAGCACCGCGTTCTCGATGTACGGCGACTCCTTGAGCTCGGATTCGACGGGTTGCGGGGCGATGTTCTTGCCGCCGGCGGTGACAATGAGGTCTTTCTTGCGATCGGTGATGAAGACAAAGCCGTCGGCGTCGATAGTGCCGATGTCACCGGTGTGGAAGAAGCCCTCGTCGTCGAAGACCTCGGCGGTCTGTTCGGGCTTGTTCCAGTACCCCTTGAAGACCGACGGACCCTTCGCCAGCAGCTCGCCGTCGTCAGCCACCCGCATCTCGTAGCTGGGCAGCGGGCGCCCCACCGAGCCGAGTCGGAGGTCTCCGACCGTTTGGCCGTTGAGAGTGATGATCGGCGAGGTCTCGGTGAGGCCCCACGCCTCCTGGACGGGCACCCCGATAGCCTGGAAGAACTCGTGGACGTAAAGCGGGACGGCCGCGCCGCCGCAGAACGAGGCTTTCAGCCGGCCGCCGAACGCCGCCCTGACCTTCTGAAGGACCAGGCGGTCAGCCACCCGGTGCTTGAAGGCGAGGCCTGGACCCACGCGCCGGTCCGCCAATCGTCGTTGCGCCACCTCGGAGCCGGTGGCGATCGCCCAGTGAAAGAGAGCCCGCCGTGGAGCGGGAGCGGCATCGGCCCTCGCCATGACCGTGGCGTGCACCTTCTCGAGCACCCGCGGAACGCTGGCAAAGACCGCCGGTCGGATCTGCTTCATCAGCTCGCCGACCTGGTAGACGGAACAATAGGCCCGCGATGCCCCGAACGCCATGTACATGTAGCCCGCGATGCGCTCGATCATGTGGCAGAGGGGCAGGAACTCGAGCCCGAGCTCATCCCGAGCCACCTCGACCCTCCCGAGGCCCTCGACCACGTTGGTGACGATGTTGCGGTGGGTGAGCATCACCCCCTTGGGTTCGCTGGTGGTGCCCGAGGTGTAGACGATGGTGGCGAGATCGTCCTCGTTCACCTGATCCGCCCGCTCCCAGAAGCGCTCTTCGGCGCCGTCGGTGGTCGCGTCCATGAGCTCGTCAAGCGCCAGGACGCCCTCGGACCGCTCACCCTCCATCTGCACGAGGTGACGAAGCTCGGGACAGGTCACCCGCCCGAGGAGGAACTTGGCCATCTGCTCGGGGTTCTCGGCGATCGCGACCGCCGCACCCGAGTCCCCCGCCTGGTAGGCCACCTGCTCGGGGGTCAGGGTGCCGTAGATGGGTGCGTTCACCGCCCCCAAGCTGAGAATCGCGAGGTCCACCATGTGCCATTCCGGGCGGGTGTCGCAGAGCACCATCACCCGATCGCCGGCGCCCACGCCGAGGCCCGCGAACGCATCGGCCAGAGCTGCGGTCCGACGAAAGAACTCCAGAGTACCGAAGGACCGGGTCCCGCCCGGCAAGTAGTGAAGGTAATGCTCCTCCCTCGGTTCCTCCAGCTCGTGGCGGTACAGGTCGAGGATGGTGCGATCGCTCATGGGGGCCTCCCTGGCATCGCTCCCGATGTTCGTTTCTCCGTTCGCTTGCTCTCCATAATGGGTTCGTTTGAGCTGTTTCGCAAGCTTTTCTCGACATCACGGGTGTATCCTGCCGGGGCGGAGGATCTCCATGAAAGCCATCGCCGATATCGCCGTCGTTCCCCTCGGGGTCGGTCTCTCGCTGTCGCCCTATGTGGCCGCCTGCGAGCAGGTCCTTCGCTCGGCCGGTCTGAATCCTCAGCTGCACGCCAACGGCACCAACGTCGAAGGCGACTGGGACGTGATCATGGCGGCGCTCAGGCGTTGCCACGAGGTCCTGCACGAGATGGGCGCCCCGCGGGTCTCGACCAATTTGCGCATCGGCACCCGCTCCGATCGAGAGCAAACGATGGATGACAAGGTGCGCAGCGTCACGGAAAAGCTCGGGGAGTGATATCTCGAGGAAATCCGCCGAAGCAACGATGAAAAACGAGACGGGGACGAAAGGGAAACCTCATGACACGCATCGGAGAGCCCTATAGGAAATGGAAAGACGACACGAGCTTCGACGCCATCGTCATCGGCTCGGGCATCGGCGGTCTCAGCGTCGCAGCTCTGCTCGCCAAGCATGCCGGGAAGAGGGTGCTGATCCTCGAGCGCCACACCACGGCCGGCGGCTTCACCCACACCTTCAGCCGCAAGGGGTGGGAGTGGGATGTCGGCCTCCACTACATCGGCCAGGTCGGCCACGGCTCGGTGCTGCGCAGTCTCTTTGACGAGGTCACCGACGGCAGCCTGGAATGGGAGCCCATGGGCGATGTCTACGACACGGTGGTCATCGACGGCGAGCGCTGGGAGTACGTCGCCGGGCGCGAGGCCTGGCGTGAGCGGATGGGGTCGTACTTCCCCGACGAAATCGAGGCCATCGACCGCTACCTGGAGGTGGTGCGTGAGGCGATCGGCAGCTCGCAAGGGTTCTTCGCCGAGAAGGCCGTGCCGCCGCCGGTTGCTCTGCTGGCGGGCCCGTGGATGCGGCGGCGGTTCCTGCGCCACGCCGATCGTACCGTCGGCGAGGTCCTCGACGGACTCACCGACAACCCGACCCTCAAGGCGGTCCTTGCCGCCCAGCTCGGAGACTACGGTTTGCCGCCGGGCCAGGCCAGCTTCGCCATCCACGCCATGGTCTTCAACCACTACCTCGAAGGCGGCGCCTACCCCGTCGGCGGCGCGGCGCGCCTCGCCGAGACGGTGGCGCCGCTCATCGAGGCCGCGGGCGGGCAGATCGTCATCGGCGCCGAGGTGTCGGAGGTGCTCGTCAAGGGCGGCCGCGCGGTGGGTGTGCGGATGGCCGACGACCGCGAGCTGCGCGCAGAGCTGGTGATTTCGGACGCCGGCGTTCCCAACACGGTCTTTCGTCTGCTGCCGGAGGGCGCGCCGGGCCGCGACGCTCTGCTCGCGACCTTGAACGGCACCGCGCGTTCGGCCTCCCACGTCTGTCTCTATGCCGGTCTCGAGCACACCGACTCGGAGCTCGGTCTCGACCGCTCGAATTTGTGGGTCTACCCGAGCACTGACCAGGACGGTGACTTCGCCCGCTACCTCGCGGACCCGGAGGCGCCGCTGCCGCTGGTCTTCATCTCCTTCCCGTCAGCCAAGGACCCGGACTTCACGCGCCGTTACCCGGGCAAGGCCACCATCGAGATTGTCGGTCCGGCGCCCTACGAGAGATTCAGAGGGTGGGAAGGCACCAGCTGGATGAAACGTGGGGACGACTACGAGGCCCTCAAAAAGGAGCTTTCTCAACGGCTGATCGAGGTGCTCGATCGGGAGGTGCCACAGGTGGCCGGCAAGATCGCCTATCACGAGCTCTCCACACCCCTGTCCACCCGCCACTTCGCGGACTACGCCGAGGGCGAGATCTACGGCCTCGAGCACACTCCGGCCCGCTTCCGCGAACGGGCGCTGAGACCTCGCACCGGGCTGAAGGGCTTCTTTCTCACCGGTCAGGATGTGTGCACCGCCGGCATCGCCGGGGCCTTGTTCGGAGGAGTGGTGGCCGCTTCCAGCATTCTCGGGAAGAATCTGCTTGGAGAGATCGCTCGGAGATAGAGCTGTTAGGTCGAGTATCGATGGGCGCCTACTCGCCCGAGGCTACGTCCATGCGCATCGGTTCGAAGGCCGCCCGCTGACCTTTGTTCGGCGGCCGATCCTGGCAGAGGACCAGCCGCGGAGTGCACCGGCAGGGCCGGCCGAAACGGGTGGGGCAGTGCCCCTCGTGGATCGCCACCACCCTCACCCGATCACTCGGATCGGTGAGCCAGCCGTTGCGGCGAAGGGTGTCGAAGTAGTCCATGCAATTTGTTATACGCAAATTGCAGGTGCCGGGTTACCAGTAATTACTGCAAATGGATGAGTTGATTAGTTCGTTTGTACTACTCAATCGGGTTGGAGAGCACCTCAATCACCACCGCGAGGCCGGCGTCGAACGCTCGTCGCACTCGCGGATCGCCGAGGCCGCGGTAGCCGTGATCCTCGTCGCGGGCCAGGGTCACGTTGTCGGTGCAGAAGAGCAGGGCACCCATCACCAGACCAAGGCTGGCGCCGACAACCGCGGCCGCCGCGCACTCCGACTCGACGCCGATGACGAGACCGGCGCATTCCTCGTAGATTTCCGGCCCCTGGCGGTAGCCGGCGTCGGTGGTGTAGACCATCCCCCGGTGAGCGGCGACTCCCGATGCGGACGCCGCCTCCCACAGCCCGGCGGTCAGCATCGGATCGAAGGCGGCGGGAAACTCGGGGGGTGCGTAGTACCGCGACGTTCCCTCACCGCGCACGCCGCCGGTGGCCACGATCAACTCCCCCACTCCGACTTCGGGGACCACGCCTCCACATGCACCGAAGACCACGACCCGGCGCCCACCCGCCGCCGCAGCCATTTCCAGCGCGTTGGCCGCGGCCGGGGAGCCCATCCCCGAGTAGATGAGCGACACCGGTCGTGACGTGCCGCGCAGATGGTAGACCTCCCGGTCGACAGTCTCGTCGAGGACAACCTCCTCGCCCCCCCATACCTCGACGATCGCCGGAAGGTAGGACCGCCGACCGAATGGCAGCAGGAGCACTGACTCTGCGCAGGCGAATGACGGGTTATTTGCATGGGTGAAGTCGCGCCGGTTCATGAGCTCACCACCTCCTCTCAGCCTATCATCGAGGGGGGACGAAAGTCAGCGAAGCCGGGAGGCCGCCAGTAACGCGCCCAAGCGCGGGTATAACGCCTCGAGCCACCCGATCGTTCCACGCGCCGACAATTAAGAATTGAGAATTCGTCCTCGCCTCCCCGCGTCGAAAATTCCTAACTCTTAATTCCCAATTCCTAGTCCCTCCTGGTTCCCCTTTCGCCCCGCTGCTTCCCAGGTGTTATCATCCGCCGTCGAGATGGGAGGCGTCTCATGAGATCTTTTCGCAATTTCTCCTTGTTCCTGATCACCGTCGCGGCTCTTCTGTCGTCCGCCGCTCGACCTGCGGCAGCCTGCACCAACATCCTGGTCACCAAGGGCGCGTCGGCCGACGGATCGGTGATGATCACCTATGCCTGCGACGGCCGTTTCCACCCGCGCCTGCGCCGCAGCCCGGCGGAGGACCACGAGCCGGGGAGCGATCTCGAGATCAAGAACTGGTCGGGAGAGCTGCTCGGGGTGATTCCACAGGCGCCCCACACCTACGCTGTGGTCGGTCTGATGAACGAACTCCAGCTGGCGATCAGCGAGACGACGACCACCGGCCGTGAGGAGCTGCAAAACCCCGACGGCCTGCTCCATTATTGGAAACTGATGCAGCTCGCCTTGCAGCGCGCGCGGACCGCCCGCGAGGCGATTGAGGTGATGACGTCGCTGGTAGCCGAGCACGGCTACCAGTCCACCGCCGAGTCCTTTTCCATCGCCGATCCGAACGAGGTCTGGCTGATGGAGATGGTCGGCACGGGGCCCGGTGGCGAGGGCGCGATCTGGGTTGCCCAGCGAATCCCCGACGGCTACATCTCGGCCTACGCCAACGCCCCGCGTATTCGCCAGTTTCCGCTCGACGACCCGGAAAACTGTCTCTACTCGGACAACGTGATCTCGTTCGCGACGGAGCACGGCTTCTACGATCCAGCTTCGGGCCGGCCCTTCAGCTTCGCCGACGCTTACGATGCTCCGACCGTCCAGTCGCGGCGCTACACGGCCACTCGCGTATGGAGCATCTTCCGGCGCGCGGCGCCGTCACTCGACTTGAGCCCGGACTTCCACCGCGGGACACCCGGCGCCGAGCCCTACCCCCTGTGGATCCGTCCCGACAAAAAGCTGTCGTTGACTGACGTCATGGCGCTGATGCGCGACCACTACGAGGGCACCCCTTTCGACATGACCCAGGGGGTAGACGCCGGTCCTTTCGGCACTCCCAACCGCTGGCGGCCGATCGCCTGGGAAGTTGAGGACAACCAGTACTCCTGGGAGCGTCCCATCTCTACCCAACAGACGGGGTTTTCTTTCGTCTCGCAGTCGCGCTCCTGGCTGCCCGACGCCATCGGCGGGGTGTACTGGTACGGCCTCGACGACACCAACACCTCTGTCTATGTGCCGCTATATGCCGGCATCGACCGGCTGCCGCCATCCTTCACCGTCGGCAGTCTCAGTCAGTTCTCATGGGACTCCGCATGGTGGGTCTTCAACTTCGTGGCCAACATCGCAAACCTCAAGTACTCGTACATGATCGAGGACATCCGCACCGTTCAGCACGAGCTCGAAGGCCGCCTCCTGGCGATGCAGCCGGTGGTGGAGCAGACAGCCCTCGCGCTCGCCGACACCGACCCCGCACTCATGCGGGAGTATCTGACTCAATACTCGGTCGGTCAGGGCGAGGAGGTCGCTCGACGCTGGAAGGAGCTCGGCGAGTTCCTCCTCACGAAGTACAACGACGGCTACGTTGCCGGTGAGAAGGAGCAACCCGTCGAGCGCGGCTACCCGGAAAGCTGGCTCCGCGAGGTGGTTCGGGCGCGGCCCGACCAGTTCCTGCTCAGCCAACCCGAAGAGGCCGAGAACGAGCTTCCATATTGAGGCTCACGATGCTCCGACGCAATCTCGTGTTAGAAGGAGGACCATCCCATGAAACGCCTGATGACTCTCGTAATCGCCCTGACCCTGACCGCCCTGCCGGCGATCGCGAAGAAGAAAAGCGAAGAGACGAAGCCGGAGAACACCACCCTGATGTCCACCAAGACCTTCGCCGAGCTGAAGCTGCGCAGCATCGGACCGGCCATCAACTCGGGACGGGTCGTCGACTTCGCGGTCGACCCGGAGGCTCACCAGATCGTCTATGCGGCGACCGCTTCCGGCGGTCTCTGGAAGACCGTCAACGCGGGAATCACCTGGGAACCGATCTTCGATAAGGAGGGCTCCTTCTCCATCGGTTGCGTGACCCTCGACCCCTCGAATGCCAACGTGGTGTGGGTCGGCACCGGCGAGAACAACAGCCAGCGCTCGGTCGCCTTTGGTGACGGCGTCTACAAGAGCCTCGACGGCGGACAAAATTGGGAGAACGTCGGTCTCGAGGACTCCGAACACATCGGCATGATCGTCATCGACCCGCGCGACTCCAATGTGGCCTACGTTGCCGCGCAGGGGCCGCTGTGGCGCTCCGGCGGCGAGCGCGGGGTATACAAGACCACCGACGGCGGCGAGACCTGGGAGCGGGTCCTCCACGTCTCGGATAACACAGGCATCAACGAGGTCCACATGGATCCCCGTAACCCGGACGTGCTCTACGCCTCCTCGTATCAGCGCCGCCGGCACGTGTGGACGTTGATCGACGGCGGTCCCGAGTCGGCGATTTACAAGACCACCGATGCCGGCGCCACCTGGCGCAAGCTCGAGGAAGGCCTCCCCGAGGTCGACATGGGCAAGATCGGCCTCGCCGTCTCACCCGCCGACCCCGACGTGATCTACGCGATCATCGAGGCGCAGCGCGACAAGGGTGGGGTGTTCCGATCCACCGATCGGGGTGAGAGCTGGGAAAACCGCTCCGACTATGTTTCGCGCAGCCCGCAGTACTACAACGAGCTGGTGGCCGATCCGCAGGACAAGGACCGGGTCTACTCGATGGACACCTGGCTCCATTTCTCGCTCGACGGCGGCAAGAGCTTCAAACGAGTTGGCGAAGAAAAGAAGCACGTGGACAACCACGCGATGTGGATCGACCCTGGGAACACCGATCACTTCCTCGTCGGTTGTGACGGCGGCATCTACGAGACTTTCGACCGCGGTGCGAGCTATCGTTTCTTCGAAAACCTGCCCATCACCCAGTTCTACCGCGTGTCGGTGGACAACTCAAAGCCCTTCTACTACGTCTACGGCGGAACCCAGGACAACAACTCGATGGGCGGCCCGTCGCGCACCCTCAACAGCTCGGGAATCTCGAACGAGGACTGGTTCATCACCGTCGGCGGTGACGGCTACGAGACCCAGGTCGACCCCACCAACCCCAACATCGTCTACTCGCAGTCGCAGTACGGCGGGCTGGGTCGTTATGACCGTGTCAGCGGTGAGCAGATCGGAATCCAGCCACAAGAGGAGCCGGGCGAGCCCGCCCACCGCTGGAACTGGGACTCGCCGTTAATCATCAGCCCCCACTCACCCACCCGACTCTACTTCGCCTGCCAGCGGCTCTTCCGGTCGGACGACCGCGGCAACTCGTGGACCGCGGTGAGCCCCGACCTCAGCCGCCAGCTCGACCGCGACCAGCTGCCGGTCTTCGACACGATCCAGAGCATTGACGCGGTGGCCAAAAACATGTCCACCTCGAACTACGGCAGCATCGTTGCTCTCAGTGAGTCGCCGCTGGTCGAGAGTCTGATCTACGTCGGCACGGATGACGGCCTGATCCAGGTCACCGAAGATGGTGGAGCCAACTGGCGACAGATCAACGGCGTCGCAGGCGTTCCCGGCAATACCTACGTCAGCCGGCTCGAGGCCTCGGTGCACGACGAGAGCACGGTTTACGCGACCTTCAACAACAAGAAGCAGGGCGACCTCAAGCCCTACATCTTCGTCAGCCGCGACCGCGGCCAATCCTGGTCCTCGATCAGCGGCGACATGCCCGAGCGCGAGATCGTCTACGCCGTGGTCCAGGACCACGTCAACCCCAACTTGCTCTTTGCGGGCACCGAGTTCGGGCTTTACTTCACGGTCAACGAGGGCACCAACTGGATCCGCCTCAAGGGCGGTCTGCCCACCATCCAGGTACGCGACATCGACATCCACCGTGGCGAGAACGATCTCGCACTCGGCACCTTCGGGCGCGGCTTCTACATCCTCGACGACTACACCCCGCTGCGCCAGGTCTCCGAGCAGGCGCTCGAGCAGGAGGTGATCCTCTTCCCCACCAGGGACGCCCTGCGTTACGTCGAGAAGAGATCGCGGGTGGTCCGGCGTGGCGCCAGCTTCTGGACCGCCGACAACCCGCCGTTCGGCGCCACCTTCACCTATTACCTGAAGGAGGGCTTCGAATCGCGCCAGGACACGCGGATCGAGGCTGAAAAGAAAGCCATCAAGGCCGAAGAGGACCCGAGGATTCCGTCCTTCGAGGAGCTCCGCGCCGAGGAGGAGGAGATCGAGCCGTCGGTGATTCTCACTGTCCTCGACGCAACAGGCGACGTGGTTCGGCGCATCGACGGCGAGACGGCGAAGGGCCTTCACCGTGTCGTCTGGGATCTCCGCCGCCCCAGCTCCAGGCCGACCTCGATCGAGAAGGTCGAGACACCACGGTTCGGTAGCTCACCGAAAGGACCCCTCTCGATCCCCGGCACCTACACCGTCACCGTATCGAAAAACATCGACGGAGTGGTCACGAACATCGCCGGGCCTCAGGAGTTTGAGGTCGTCGATCTGGGCATCAACACGTTCAAGGCCGACGATCCCCGCGAAGCGCTGGCCTTCCAGCAGAAGACCGCCCGGCTCGAGCGGGCGGTGCGCGGCGCTCTCGAGGCAGCGGACGAGGCCGGGGATCGTCTCGCCCACACACGCAAAGCCCTGCTCGACACTCCCGACGCCGACACTGCTCTGCTCGCCGAATCACAGAGGCTGCAGACAGAGCTCGACGACATTCTTGTCCAGCTCCGGGGCGACCGCACCCGGAGCCGCCGAAACGTCGACACCTCGCCCTCGATCTCGCAGCGGGTCTTTCGGATCGTCGGCAGCCAGTGGGACACCACCTGTGCCCCGACCAAGACCGAGCTGGACGGCTACACCTGGGCGGCCGAAGCCTTCTCGACGGAACTCGCTCGGCTCAAGGCCCTGTTCGCCGATCTCGAGTCTTTCGAGGATCAGCTCGAGGCGGCCGGTGCGCCGTGGACACCGGGGAGGCTGCCCGACTGGACGATGGAGTAGGACAGAATTAGGAATTCGGAATTCGGAATTAGGAATTATCGGCGCGGGGAAGCGACCTGGAGATGTTGAGGCGTAATGCCCGCGCTTGGGCGCGCTTCTTCGGAGGTGCCTGGCTCCCGATGTGACGATGTCCTCATCGTCACATCGGCGTGCCCGGCATCCTCTCGGGGAGCGCGACAATAGAAGGTCACGTCAAATACCAGAAGCGCGATTCCGGAGGCTGGAAGATCACCCGCGCGATCGATGTTTCCTCTCTCGGAGGACACACGACGATGGCCAAGGCAACATTCGGAGCGGGTTGTTTCTGGGGTGTGGAGCATGCCTTCCGGCAGATGGACGGTGTGACGGACGCACTAGCGGGTTACGCCGGCGGCACGACGGAAAACCCCAGCTACGCCGAGGTCTGCGCCCACGGTACCGGCCACGCCGAGGTCGTCCGGGTGGAGTACGACCCCGCGAGGGTGACGTACGAGCAGCTCCTCGGCGCCTTCTGGGAGCTGCACGACCCGACCCAGCTCAACCGCCAGGGGCCGGACGTCGGTGACCAGTACCGATCGGTGATTTTCTTCCACACCCCCGAGCAGGAAACCGTCGCCAACGCCTCGAAAGCAAACCTCGAGGCGAGCGGCGTGCACAACCGTCCGATCGTGACCACCATCGAATCGGCACCCCAGTTCTGGCGAGCCGAGGAGTCCCACCAGCGCTACCTGGAGAGGCACGGCCGAGGCACTTGCCGGCTGAGTTGACCGGCCTCACTTCTGCGAGGAGAAACTGACCCTTCGCCAGCCTGGATGCTGGATGCTGGGTACAGGTCTCAGGTCTCAGGTCTCAGGTCGCACCACAGTCTTCACCCGAACTCCTGCAATGTCAGACCCTTGAAACCTGGAACCTGAAGCCTGAGACTTGAGACCCGAATCCTGTATCCGGGCGTTTGGAATCGAGAATCGAGTATCCAGGATCTAGTATCTAGGAGTGGGTCTTGGGCACGGAAACGGGACGCTTTATGAGCGAAGAGGATGCCTACGGCACAGCCTGCGCCAAAGGAATCAGGTGGCTGGCGGTCAGCAATAGCAGGACACGGTCGCTTCCTTCGATCACGCCGTCGGCTCGGAGTTTGCGCAGGGCCGCCAGCGTTGCCGCACTCTCGTAGCTCACCGCCAACCCGTGGCGTCCGCAGTCGCGGAAGGCCTCGACGATCGAAGTCTCCGAGACCGCAACGGCGGTCCCACCCGAATCCCTGACGGCGCTCAGAATCCCGTGGCCCATGATCGCCCCGGGCACGTCCAGACCGTCGGCCACCGTCCCCTTCGACTCGATCGGTTCGACGTGGTCGAGACCGCGTTCGAAGGCCTGCACCACCGGCGAGCAGTTCTCCGACTGGACAACGACCATCCGCGGGAGCCGGTGCCGATCGCGGTCGAGGCGGCCGAGACCGATGAGCTCCTGGAACGCCTTCCAGATGCCGACAAGCCCGGTCCCACCACCGGTCGGGTAGAGGATCCAGTCGGGAAGCTCGTCAGGCCCGAGGGCGTCTGCGATTTCGAGGCCCATGGTCTTCTTGCCCTCCAGGCGCCCGGGCTCGAAGAAGGTGGAAAGGTCCACGAAGTCGCCACGCTCGAGCTCGGATGCAAACGCCTCGCGCATCATGCGCCCGGAGGCGGCGATGTTGGAGCCGGCGAAGCGGACCTCGGCGTCGAAGAACTCGGCCTCCCGGTGGTAAATGTTGCCCTGGTAACCCTCGGGCATGTAAACGAGACAGCCCGGCAACCCCAGGCGGGCCGAGAAGAGGCTCGCCGCTACCCCGGCGTTGCCCTGCGTCGGCAGGCAGAAACGCTGCGCTCCACAGGCGGCGCCGAGCGCCACCCCGACCGCCAGACCCCGGTCTTTGAAGCTGCCGGACGGGTTGGCGCCCTCGTCCTTGAGGTGGAGCTCGACCCCCATTTCCTCGCTGAGCGGTTCATGCAGCACAATAGGCGTTCCACCGACATCGGCCGCGTACCGCGGCGGCAGGCCATTGATCGGCAGCAGCGCTCCGTACCTCCAGATACCGTCAGACTCTTCCCAGCATTCATCCCCCACCCGCTCCCGGACCGTGCCGAGGTCGTACTCCACCACCAGCGGCTTTCCAGGCGCCGGACAACACGAGCACAGACCGAGCGGTCGGCGAAAGCCCTCCGGATCTTGCTCGTCACCGCTTAACGAGCAGACGATCCTGACAATGTTGGGATTGATGCGGATCGCGGGGTTCGAATCACTCATGCCGGGCCCCTCCCGGAAGGGATTCTAGCGTGGCAAGGCGCACATCACAGGTCTCAGGTCTCAGGTCGCACATCGCACATCGCAAGTCGCAAGTCGCAGCAGAATCGTCGGCTGGGTCCCTGCGATGTCAAGCCCTTTCTGCCCCTTCCGTGAGCTCCGTACTAGCTGAGACCTGGGACCTGCGACCTGGGACCTGTGAGACCTGAGACCTGGAGCCTGAGACCTGAGACCTGGAGCCTGAGACCTGTGAGACCTGAGACCTGAAACCTGAGACCTACTGCAACACCAGCAGCTCAAAGATGTTCGTGGCTGGCGAGTAGGTCGATTCGAGTCGGTCGCGGTAGGGTTCGAGCCTGTCAGCGATGACCTGCGGAACGCCATCCTGCCAGGGCACCCGGCCCGGGCCGGTGTCGACCACCTTGATCTCCGCCTCGACCTCCTCCCGCCAGGCCGTTCGCTCGGGATCACCGACGAGATCCTCGACGTGGTTCGCGAGCATCGTCAACAGGTCGCGGCGCAGCCGCCAGGCCATCCGGTCCGGCTCGAGATCGCCGCCGAAGCTCATCTGCATCGTGCCGCCGGTTGCAGCGCGCTCGGCCAGCGCGTCGTGCAGCTCGGATTCTGCGGGCGGGTGGCCGAGCCACGCGTGATAACTCAGCCAGTAGTACCAGGTGTACTCGCCGAGGCCCATTCCGTTGTCGAGCAGCGCCTGGTTGCGCGCGCGGCCCAGGTCGAGAGCGCGCGGAGCGATGCGCATGCCGGCGCCGGCCGTCCTCAAACCACCTGCCGGCCTCCCATCATCGCCATTCGACGCGATGCCGGCCACCGCCTCGGCCAGCTCCCGGCGTGGGACGCTGAGAAGCTCACGAACGGAGAGGAAGATCTCCACCCGCTCCTCGGACAGCCCGTGGTCGAGCGGCGGACGGAACTCGCGGACCCTGCCGAAACGCTCCTCGAGCTCCCGCTCGGCCTCGGCCGCGGTCTCGACAGTGGCCACCGCATCCTGCGTCCACCGGTAGCCCATCCAGCCGACCACCCCGACCACGATCATCAAGGCCAGACAGCCGAAAGCGCAGCCGGTGAGAACCTTGGAGGAGGTGCTGCTCACAGCGCCTCCGCTCGGTCTGTTTGCCGGAACTCACTCTCGGCCAGAATTGTGAAGACTACCGCTGCAATCCCGACCGGAAAGAAACCGAAGACCGCGGCGATCGAGCCGGCCACCGCGAGCCCCCAGCGCCGGCGGTTGAAGGCCGCGATACCGCCCGCGATCGCCAGCACGCCGGAGACGAAGCAGAGCAGCGCCAGCGGCATGAACAGAGCCATGGGCAGGATCGCCAGCCGGCGCACCTCTGGATCCGGGAGGGTCCCGAGGATGCCGCTGCCGACAAGAGCGAGCACGAGCAGCGGGATGCCGCCAACGAGCCCCGAGATCCCCGCGATGATGTCGAGAACTCCGGCCACGGTCGCTTTGGATGTCTGAGCCATTGGTTTTCCCTCTTCCCGACCCGGTGCGTCCGGGTTCCTAGTTCAGAGTACGCTCACCGGCGGGGGAATGTTCCCGTTCCCGTCTCCGTGCCCGTGCCCGTGCCCGTGCCCGTGCCCGTGCCCGACGGAAAGTAGCGCACCTCCGAATTCTGCGCGCAATTCCGGTCAGCACTCTGCCCGAGAGGCTGCCAGGCACGCCGATTCGCGCCTGCGCGGTGCAATACGTGATGCGCGCCTCCGCGAATCGGGATGCCAGGCACCTCCGGTCGACCTGGGGTCCAGGACTGCGGTATTGCGCCACCGGCAGGGAACGCGACCTTCTGTCGTCGCGCTTTCCGAGAGAGCCCCCCTTGACAATGATTGGGACTCAACGAGAATGACTCGCCGCAGCGCCCTAACTCCCAACATTGTCAAGGACGGCACGTCCGGTCAGCGCGCGTTCAAAGGCTCCGGGTTTGCGCTGCTGGGATGTAACGCGACCTGTTGTGGTCGTGCTCCAATCCTCTGTCATCCTGAGCGGAGCGCCCCGGGCGCGAAGTCGAAGGATCCCCTGAAGCAGGAGAGAGGTTTTTTGTCAGCACTCTCTTACTTCGGGGGATCCTTCGACTCGCTTCCGGCTTCGCCCGGAGGGCTACGCCGTGACAGGCCGCTCGCTCAGGATGACAGTTCTGCGGTCGCGCCCAAGCGCGGGCAGTTCGCTCCGAGTCACCCGATCCCTTCCCCGAACCGATAATTCCTAATTCCTAACTCCGAACTCCGCTTCCTGGTTCGCGTATGGTAGAGGGCCATGTCGACCCCAGATTCACCCACCGATAGCGCTGCGTCTCACGCGGGAATCTGGGGCACGGTGCGTCTCGCGCTGACCGGCAAGGAGCTCGACTTCACGACCGGCCCGATTGGCCGGGCTGTCGTCCTACTCGCCATCCCGATGGTGCTGGAGATGGTGATGGAGTCGGTCTTCGCGCTCACCGACGCATTCTTCGTCTCCCGGCTCGGTACCAACGCGCTGGCAACCGTGGGCCTTACCGAAGCAATGATCACCATCCTCTTCGCGGTCGCTATCGGATCCGCGATTGCTACCACGGCGATGGTTGCGCGACGCATCGGGGAAGGTGACAAGGCTGGCGCGGGAATCGCGGCCGCGCAGTCCGTCCTTCTCGGCCTCGTGCTGACCGTGGTGGTGGCTTTGCCGGGAGCGGTGTTTGCCCGGGACCTGCTTCGCCTCATGGGCGGTACGCCCGAGCTGATTGCTTCGGGTCACGGATACACCAGAGTGCTCTTCGGCGGCTCGGCCACTATCATGCTCATCTTCCTGCTCAACGCGGTCTTTCGCGGCGCGGGCGACGCGGCGATCGCCATGCGGGTGCTGTGGATCGCAAACGCGATCAACATCGTCCTCGACCCCTGTCTGATCTTCGGCCTAGGACCGTTCCCCGAGCTCGGTGTTATGGGAGCTGCGGTCGCCACCACCATTGGGCGGGGCGCCGGCGTCGTCATCCAGTTTTGGGTCCTCTTCCACGGTGGCAGTCGGATCCAGGTCCGATTATCGGACTTCGTGCCGCGCCCGCGCATCATCCTGCGCCTCTTCCGGCTTTCGGTGGGCGGCATCCTGCAGTTCCTCATCGGCACCTCGAGCTGGGTGGTGATGGTGTGGATCATCGGGGGCTTCGGCAGCGCAGCGGTAGCCGGTTACACGCTCGCGATCCGCCTCATCGTCTTCGCCATCCTGCCCTCCTGGGGGATGGCAAATGCCGCCGCCACTCTCGTGGGTCAGAATCTCGGAGCCGGCTCCCCGGAGCGCGCCGAGGCCTCGGTGTGGCGAACGGGCACTTACAACATGCTGTTCCTGGTCGGCGTGGCGGTCGTCTTCATCATCTTCGCCAACCCCCTGATCCGTCTCTTCACCGAGGAACCGGACGTGGTGCGCTACGGCGTTTCCTGCCTGCGCTGGGTCTCCTACGGCTATGGCTTCTATGCCTGGGGGATGGTCATGGTGCAGGCCTTCAACGGCGCCGGCGACACCTACACCCCGACCATCATCAACTTTTTTTGCTATTGGCTCTTCCAGCTTCCGCTCGCCTACCTGCTCGCCCACCACACGGGGCTCGGAGCCACCGGTGTTTTCCTCGCCATCACCGCCGCCGAGTCTATGATCGCGGTGGTCGGCATCCTCGTCTTCCGCCGCGGCCGCTGGAAACGACGGACGGTGTGAGAAAGCTCCCGATCGCCGGCTCTACCGGAGTTCGTCCGTCCCCATCCTGACGCGGTAGAATCGCGTGCATGCCACCACCTGGATCGACGCATCCTGCCGGGGAGTCTCCCCCACCCAGACTCACCCCGGCCGATCTTCTGCTCTTTGCCGAGGCGCTGCGCCTCACGCGCAAGGCACAGAAAGTCCGGGGCGAGCCGCTCGAGGAGGTAGTCCGCCTCGTGGCCGGCGGCAGCCTGGTTGCTCATACCGACCTCCCGCAGCGTGCAGCCCTGGCCGCCAACCGGGCCGGCGCCCGCGGGGCGCGCTGGTTCGGGTGGTTGAATACCTGCCTGACCAAGTCGCTGACCGCCGGCGGGCTGCTCGCCACGCGGCGGCAAGTGGTGCTCCACGTTGGCTTCCGGCCGGGCTCCGAGGCATCGATGGTGGACGGCCACGCCTGGCTTGGCGTCGACGGCGAGGAGGTCCAGCTCAGCGCGCCCCCGGACCTCGGTGAAAAGCCCTACACCGGGATCCTCGAGATCCCATTCGACCCGAAAGGAGGCCGGACGTGAACGCCATCGAACGGCTCTCGCAATTGATGCGATCCGACAAGGTGAGTCAGACCAAGCTCGCCGACGAGACCGGGGTCATCCTCCACCTGGACAGCCTGCAGGTGCTGACGCTGAACGAGACCGGAATGTTTCTGGTGGAACGGATTGGGGAGGGGCTGAGCACCTCAGACCAGCTGATCGCCGCCCTCACCGATGATTTCGAGGTCGACGAGGCCACCGCCCGCGCCGACGTCGACGCCTTCGTCGACGAGCTCGACGCGATGCTGACGCCGTAGGGGCTAACCCTTCCTCATCGTCTCTACGAGCTTCTCCACCGTCCCCTCCGGGTCATCGACCAAAGTCCTCCCCATTTGAACCATGAAGCACGGCGTTTCGTTGACCAGATGCGTGAGCACCGGCATGAGGCGTTCCCGCTCGACCGGATAGCGGCCGGAGAGAAAGAGCGGAGAGGTCGCCCGGATCAGGCCGGCAAGCGCCTCTGCGGCACTCACCTGTCGAACCCGTATCCCCCGCAACCGCTTGTCCCGCCGCAGGAGCAACACCGCGCCGGGCCTCACCCGAGTCCGGAAGAGCTCGGATGAACCCTCCCGTTCAAGCCCCCAGCGTCTCTCGCCGAACGACACACCCTCCCACAAGCTCGATCGCAGCACCTCCGGCACGAGATCCACCGTGCCTTCCCGGAACCACAGATTCCTGCGTAGCGCTCCGACGACCACCCGGTTCGAATCGTCGTGTCCGAGGATCACCGAGTCGTCCGACACCACGGCGCCTCCGGCTCGGAGAATCGCCGCCGTCAGGGTGGACTTGCCGGCCCTGGTTGGCCCTACGGCGAGGAAAGAGGCGCCCCCAATCTCGAGGGCCGCCGCATGCACGACCGCTCGGGCACGCAAGGCCAGAGCATGGATCAGGGCGGCCTCCACCAGGGTGCCCACCACGAATCCCGCGATATCTGCCTGTGGTCGCCAAAATTCCACGGTGGCCACCGCCCGTGCCGGAGCGAACCGAACCCTCCCGCCCGGCATCAGGACGAGGTCCTCCTCCGGACCGGGCACGAAGCGGACGAAGGGGCGCCGGTTCGCAGCGGCTTTCTCACGACCCTTCCTCACCACACCTCGCCGAGACGTCGCAACCACCCGATAGGGTGCTTCCGCGGTCTCCCCTTCGGCCACCCGGACGAGGAGGGCTTTCTGGCTTTGCAGCAACGCCTCGTCGAAGCCGTCGAGCCGAACGCGCTCGGGGAAGGCGTCGAAGGCCAGAAAGTGGGTTGTCTTCATCCAACGGATCATATCCCACCGCCAAAAAGGGCCCTTGACAGGGCACCGATTGGGGGTTATCTTTCACGACCGACCGGTCGGTCAGCATTGGGAGAGAGACGTGGTTTTAACGAAAACCGGGCGCGGTTCCAAGCGCCAACATCTGGTCGAGGCGGCGGCGGCGGTGTTTGCCGAGCAGGGGTTCACCAGCACCCGGGTGGCCGATATCGCGGAGCGCGCCGGGATCGGCAAGGGCACGGTCTACGAGTACTTCACCAGCAAGGAGGAGCTGCTCTTCGCGGTCTTCGAGTGGATCGACTCCAGAGTCTCGACGCGTGTCGAGGCCGTCCTCGCCGAAGAGATCTCCGGCCACGAAAAGCTCCTCCGGCTCCTGCAATTGGGAGCCGACGTGGTCACGGAACAGGTGGAGATGCAGCCGGTGATCCTTGACTTCTGGGCCGCCTCGCGCGGCAATCTCCTCGAGGACCGCCACCGAGAGGTTTGCACCTCCAGCTATCACTTCTTTCGCAAGGTAATCACCGACTTCATCCATGACGGACAGCGCCGCGGCGACTTCCGGCCCGAGGTCGATGCCGAGGCCCTCGCCGCCACCGTCGTGAGCACCTTCGACGGCCTCGGCGTGCAGCTCTTCTTCGACCGCTCCCTCGACCCCCATCGGATCACCGAAGCCTTCGGCCGACTGTTGATCGAAGGTCTGACGGCGGGGGTTTCATGAAGAGATCTGCACCCGAGATCGAACTTGAATCCGCCGACGCCGTATCGTTTGCCGACAGGAGGACGCAGATGTCTCGTACAACCCGACACGCGTGGTTCGCGGGCCTCTTGATGATCGCGTGCGCACATCCCGCGGTCATCCGCGCCGAGGAGGCGCCCGCAACTCTCAAGGAACTGGCCCTCTCGGCCATCGCGACCCACGAGATGGTGCAGATCGCGGATAGTGAGATTCGACGGGCACAGGCCGATGTCGGGCTCGCAAAATCGATTCTGCTGCCAAAGCTCGACGCCAACGGTTCCTACACTTTCTACGACGACAATCTCTCGATCGAGCTGTCGCCCGACGAAAGTTTCGTCATTCGTCCGCGGCAGGACTGGACGGCGAGCATCGATCTTCGCCAGACCCTCTTCACCGGTCTTCGCGCCTTCCGTGCGAGGGACATCGCAAAGCTCAATCGCGATATGGCCGATCTCGACCGCTGGACCACCATCAACGACCTCACCCTCCAGGTGGCGGGATCGTTTTTTGACGCTGTCGCACTGGCCGAGTGGGTCGAGGTGCGCGGAATCGTCCTCAAGGAGAACGAAAACCAGCTCAAGGTCGCGGAACGCCGCTTTGAGGTCGGTGAGGTCGCGGTCGCCGACGTCGCCCGTTGGCGCGCTCAGGTAGCCGCGGCCAAACAGGCGTTGACGGTGGCCGTTGGCGATGCCGCCCTCGCCCGCAACCGACTTGCCCGTCTCGTGGGCACGGCTGACTTCGGCGAGCTGATATCGCCCGGGGCTGTCCCCATCCCAGCCGGCACAGAGGATGAGTTGACCGCTAACGCGTTCGGTCAGCGGCCTGAAATGCTGACTCTGGTACACCAGCTCGAAGCCGCCGGCCTCATGGTCAAGTTCGAACGCGGGGTCTGGTATCCCCAGCTCGACGCCTCGGCCCAATACTCCCAACAGAAGTCGGGCTTCCCGGCCAACGACTGGTTGTCCCTGACCCTGAACCTCAGGCAGCAGATCTTTGACGGCGGCATCGCCAAGGCGCAAGTTGCCAAGGCCAAGGAA
>Ga0209013_10001341_pt1 | contig 22726 bp, 27 predicted proteins | sample Cruoilmetagenom2_FD_187291 | JGI IMG/M metagenome (GOLD analysis project Ga0209013, IMG submission 187291) | Oil polluted marine microbial communities from Coal Oil Point, Santa Barbara, California, USA - Sample 2 (SPAdes) (version 2) | ecosystem: Environmental > Aquatic > Marine > Oil seeps ... | reverse complement strand
GTTCAGAAGGTAGATGCAGCTGCGATGGATCTTTATGTTTCCTATCGCGACTACTATGACATCGATACTGGCTACACACCCGCGGTTCCCGAGGGGGACTTCCAGACTGTCGTAGCCGGTGGCCGGATCAAGTTCTGATGCGATAGTTACCTAAGGCGAGATTTAAGAAAGGGCCGCTCATCGAGCGGCCCTTTTTGCGTTTTGGCACATCACTTTCGAGCGTTTGATTCGGATCTTTGGGGTTTGTTAAGCTGGATTTCGATGTATCGGCGATCCAGATTTTGATGCGGATGGTCTGTTATGATGCCCAAAAGCCCGTAACCGACATGGTTTTGTGGCGTGTTGGCAACTATATACGTTCAAACCTGGGTGAAACTCCTCTCCGCTATTTTCCAGTTAAGGTGTTGGGGATAGCTTCTCGTCAACGCCGCGAGTCGAGTCCTAGTCGGACTTGTTTTGGAAACGTTCCAAGTGGCGGTATCGTTTAAGTTCCCTTCGTAAGTGTTTGTTGTGTCCGGCGTAGGTGCCTCTGGTGTCGGCGAAGCGCATTTTTGCGCACTTGTCGTTACTGGGCGCTTCGTGACCGGTTGTGCGGCCTGTGCGGTGCTCCGGCTCAATTCTTGTCAAACTGACCATTGATTTGGGGGACAAATGAAGAGAATCTCTCTGGTCGCCATAACGGCAGTAGCTGGGCTGTTCTCGTCGAACGTGCTCGCAGCTGACCTCGGCGGCGATTGCTGCGCGGATCTAGAAGAACGCGTTGCAGAACTTGAAGCCACGACCGCTCGCAAGGGTAACCGCAAAGTTAGCCTGACGATCTACGGCCAGCTTACCAATGCCGTGATGTTTTGGGACGCTCGGCGCGGGCGTGGCAATACAGGCAAGGCGACTCCTATCGTGGGGCCGTGGAGCGAATACAATACTTACGTTGTCGATCCGCAGACCTCAGGCAGCCGCTTCGGATTTAAGGGCGCTGCTGCAATTAACTCCGAATGGAGTGCTGGTTACCAGTTCGAATTCCAGTGGCAGAACGCCGATATACAAAAGGTTCGCAAGGATAATGACGAAGGTCCCGATCTTCCAGAGTTCCGTCAGGCTCACTGGTGGATGAAGAGCGCGAGACTCGGTAAGGTCCGCGTGGGTCTAGCCGATACGGCAAACTCTGGCATTGCTGAAATCGACGTGTCGATCACGAGCATTGCCGATGGCATGTCTTCGTCTCAGGCGGGCGCGGGCATTATTCGTAATGACATCGGTGGTCCGGCTAGCGGCAACTTCGAATACAACCGCCAGAATATTGTTCGTTACGATACGCCTACATTTGGCGGGTTCTACGCGTCCACTTCCTACGGTGAAGACGACCTTTGGGACGTGGCGTTCCGTTATGCGGGCGAGCATATGGGCTTTAAGATGGCCGGCGGCATCGCTTATGGTCGGCGCAATGACTGCGGGTACGGGATGGCTGATGGTGGCTATGCCACGTCCTGCGGATTTCGCGTCGGCTTTGCCGGTGGTCAACCAGAGGAAGCCACTATCGAGACTTTGAATGGTAGTGTTTCGGCCCTTCACGTTGGCACCGGTTTGTTCTTCACTGGGGCCGCGGGTGAACGCCAAGCAGAAGATACCGTGAGCTGCAACAATAAGGAGCACAACGGCGGAAACTGCGAGAACGACTGGTTCTATATGGTCAAAGCTGGTGTTCAGCGTAAATATTTTGCTCTCGGTAAAACTGCTGTCTTTGGTATTGCCGGCGAACAGCATAATGGCATCGACCAGGCTTGGCAGGGATGGGGCCTCGGTGCTGTCCAGCAGATCGATGCTGCTGCTATGGACCTCTATATCTCATACCGTAGCTACGACGTAGACACTGGTTATGGTATCGATAAGGCGGATGGTGATTTCGACACCGTTGTTGCTGGTGGTCGGATCAAGTTCTAAGACTTGAATTATGACAAGAAAAGAGGTGGGAGCGGCTTAATTGTCGCTCCCATTTTCTTTGTCCTAACCGGTTGATATGTCGTGTTTTATGATGACCGGGAGTGCGTGAGGGCCGCCATATGGCCGGAGAAACACACCAGGATCAAGAAACGTTCATGCAGCCTTAACCAGTGCGGAAACATTCTTGTTTTCAGGGCGTGGTGACCGCATGTTGTTTGGTGATGTACTGTTCGCGGGGCGAAGGATAATGAGACGACTGAGAAGCTTTGGCCTGTTGGCTGCTCTGGTGCTCGCCAGTAGCTCGGCTGCTGCATTTCAGGAACAGCAGGCCGGTGGTGCTAGTGCGTCAACTAATCCACCGCCTGGTATTATCGTCGATAACTCAACGAATTCGGTTCGTGGAGACGCCACGGGCAATATGGATTTTCGGGCGCCACCGAAAGACGCTAAAGGCGGAGCTGAAGTCTTCATTCCAGGTTTGGGTCGGCTTGGTGTTCTACCGAGTTTGGATTTCGGACTAGAGCTTCTCTACGGAGCGAATGACGCTCATGAGAAGGCACCTGATCCGAACGATCTGCCTCTCAGCGATGATGAGCTCACCATCCGCGGGATTGTGAAGCATCGTTTCTGACTTCGCAATAAATCCAACTATCATCTCAATCACTTATCCAAGCTTGGGCCCATTCCAACCAGCAAGCTATTTGCTGGGAAAAGAGCATGTTGGGCTGCCGTCGGTATCGAAGTCTGATCATTGATGCGTGGAGCCGGGCTAACTGGCTATGGCGACCATCAGGAAGGCGACACCTGACATCAGAAGATTGAGGCCGACAATGAGGCCCAGCGCCCAGTTTGCCGTACTGGGAAGGCCGAGGAAGATCAACAAGCCCGCGATGATGGCGATAACTCCGCTGAAGATTAGCCAGATCCATCCGTCTTCCGGTTTCACCTGCAGTCCCATTGAGAATTTGAAGACGCCGTCGACGATGAAGGTGGCGGCCAGCAGGACGGTCAGACCTATGATTCCCGTAAGGGGAAAGAAAGCTAGCCAGCCCCCGATCACGGCGTACAGAAGTCCGATGACGAGCTCTCCGAGAAATGCCTTCCAGCCTTGCGCCAGGAAGGCATGAACGATGAGGCTGATGCCGGCGATCAAGAACAGCCATCCGATGAAGATCTTTGCGGCGACCGTGGTCAGATGCGGTGCGCCGATGGAAATGACTCCAAGGATGATCAGCACGACACCCAGCGCGATGAACCAGCCGCGGTTCTCGGCAACGGCGACGCTGATTGCTTGAAATTCTCGGACTGTAAGGTCATCGGGGTTCTTCTCGGTCATCAAAGTATCCTCTGGTCGGTTGAAATCGTGTTTCGTGATGGCTGATGGCTGATGGCTGATGGCTGATGGCTGATGGCTGATGGCTGATGGCTGATGGCTGATGGCTGATGGCTGATGGCTACGCCGGGCTGTGGTTCGACTGGCAGCACGTGCGGATCGAATATGTACGCCATGCCTGCGCTACGACACCCTTCTGCGCTGCGCGGGCGGCTCTCATTCCTGTCAGTCATCGTCACCCTCCTCGGGGCTACGATGAACCGGAAAGTCTCTATTGCGCAATCAGCTCATTCTGTCCCGTGAGTGCTGATGGTGAACAGTAGTCGTGACAACGCCCCTCATCCATGCAGGTGTGCCGGTGTCGTCACCTCGACCGTTGGCGACATCGAGGATGTCATGAGCATGAAGCTCTTCATGTCTCACCGTGATGCGCGGCGTTGGCATGTAGGAGGGATCTCGCTCATCGGCACCAAAGGCGAGCTTGTAGCTTACGGCTCTGCCAGCGTAATCTGGATTCCAGTCATATGAGCCGCTGGCCACGAGCGTCGCATCTGGCAATAGGTGCAGGCTTGTATCTCAATGTAACCCACAATCAAATATGAGATAACAAACGCGGGAGCGACGCTATGTCAGAAAGATCAGATCAGGCTTTGAGTACGCGGCTACGTCAGGACCTAATGGAGAGGCTTACGGAGAAAAAGGACGATATTTTTTGGACTGGTGCCGCCTTCTCGGTTGTTGGCATTTTGGCACTGATCTTCCCATTTTTCACGACCATGACAGTAGCGTTCATGATCGGGTGGGTTCTTATCTTTGCAGGGGCAGTGACGATCTACGGCGCCTTCTCGGTTCAAGGCACCGGTCCGTTCTTCGGCCAACTGCTATTGGGTCTATTGACGCTCGCCCTAGGCGTCTATCTGATGATGCACCCCGGTGTCAGCATCGTGGCACTCACGATCATGCTGGCGGCCATCTTCATGTTTGATGGTGCGGCACAACTCGTACTGGCGTTCGATGTGCGACCCCGCGAAGGATGGATATGGGTGCTGCTGTCGGGCCTGGTCAGCATCGGCGTCGGCCTCCTCATCGCAGCGGAATTTCCGGGAAGTTCACGCGTTGCGCTCGGGATCCTCGTTGGCATCAAGTTCTTGGCTACGGGCATCTCATATATCGTGTTTTCGAGAAGCCTTCCTGAGCCGCCGCTTGGCTGAGCACAGCACGAGTTTCGATCAACTGATTGATGACATCCGCAATGACCTCGCCATGCGGTATCTCGATGAGGATCAGGTCAAGTTGAAGGAGCTGGCATTCTTGCTGGGCTTTTTAACGCACGCGAGTTTTCCCGTGGCCTTCAAACGCCGGACTGGCAAGACGCCGAGTGAGACCAGGTCGTTGTCGTAGTGAGTGCGCCAACGGGTATGCCGCCAGAATGCGGGGGGGCAATCTGGCGGCGAGGGCACCGGCTTTATGAAGAGACAGTTGCCCGCGCAGCATCGAATACGGCGGGGGGCTGCCTCGATGCGCGAATTGAAACTCTAGCGACATTCAAAGCCTTCTGGTTCAATGCCGGTGAATACAGTTAAGGGGACCGCGGAGAGCTGACTATGAGACCAAGAAAAATCATAGCAATGCTCTGTTCCGTCGCACTAATCGGGGCCGCAGTTGCCGTGGCGCCAGTCGAGAGCCGAGACTTAGACATGATTATTGATGATTTTTCGAGTGGGGGGCTGGTGTCACAGGTTGGGACGCGTTGGAGCGGCGTAAGTGATCAAGTCATGGGAGGGATTTCGCAAGTCGTACTCACGAAATGCACCGCTCAAGATGAGCCCTGCCTTCGCTTAACAGGCGATGTCAGGATTGAAAACAACGGCGGCTTTATCCAGGCCGCGCTCGACCTGACGGAAGATGGACGTACGTTTGATGCGTCGTCCTACAAGGGGATAAGGCTTGTCGTTCAGGGCAACGGTGAAGAGTATGGTCTTCACCTTCGCACATCCGACATAACGAGACCGTGGCAGTCTTACCGCGCGCAGTTTCGCGCAGGATCGGACTGGGAAGTCATTGAGCTGTCCTTCAGCGATTTCGTCTCACACATGATTGACGTTCCGCTAAACACGCAAAAGCTTCGCCGTCTTGGCCTCATTGCAATTGGTCGGCAGTTTCATGCGGATCTGAGCGTGAAGCGCCTGGAGTTTTATCGCTGAGGCTTTTGCGCCTGAGAGTTGGGATTGCCCGTAAAGCATTCGATCGCACTGTCATGGAATGACTGGAGCTTGATCCAGAATTCTGGAGTTGTGCCTAAATGCCTGGCCAGCTTGCCGGCCATCAAATAGGTCACCGGCGATCGCTCTGTTATGATCTGATGCACCACCTGATCGTACACGCCAAGCGCGTCAGCTAAGTCATCGGCAGATATACCTCTTGGTAGCAAATACCGTTCGCGCAAGACGGCACCCGGGTGCACCGGGATCCGATGATGGGATCGATGACTTGCCGTCGCGCTGCGCGGTTTGAACACAATCTTTTTCAAAAGTTTCCCCCTTCACTTTGGGTGCGCCTCATCACGCCCGGCTAGGGGCCACTTGCCAACGCGGACGGGTGGTTATCACACAAGGGATAAAGAAATATGACAGCAGGAAGACTTGTCGAGGACCGCGGGACAGACTGAGCTGATTGCATAAGAGAGACTGTACAGTTCATCGTAGCCCCAAGGAGGGAGACAATGACTGGCAGGAATAGGCGCCATCCCGCCAAGCTGTTGCGCAATACATGCGTTGACCCGGTTTTCTTTGTCTTATCTGACCAACGTCAGAAGAGACCGTCGGACTTATCACAATAGTTTCAAAAGGGTGGCGTAAATAGACGCTTGGCCGGCCGACGGTCCCTCTCTCCGGCCTGCATGCTCCGCGCCGGATTCCGCCCCTCCCCACTGACATAGGACAGGAAGTTCGCCTGTGGACTCTGACTCAGGTCACTTTGCGTCTGGACGAGTCACATACGGTGGAAACGGATAAGGGAGGAAGTGGATGCAGTAACTAACTGCGCTCATAGAGGGAGAGAAGACATGGCCTTCGCACGACGCCCTAACTGGGGCGAACTGATTAAGCCGCAAGTCGGGGACATCTACACGGTCAAGGGTGTTCAACTCGAGGTGATCGAAACCGGCTACATCCCCGAGTTCAGATTGCCATGCGGTCACACTGGAAGCCGTGAAGCCTGCCGTGAGCACATCGGCGCCAATAACAGCGATCCAACCTACACGCCGGATGGGCGCACATTGCAGGAGGTCTATGAAGAGAAATTAGAAGAGATCGGCCGGGGGCACAAACAGCCAACCGAACAGAATGCACTGGGCACAATCGGCCAGCCGAACCGAATGCACTAGAGCATCACTAGCTAGAAGATCACTGGATCACACACGAGGAAGGTGGGCGTCGCTAGATGAGGCGACGCCCAGTAGCGGGTTACCAAAAAAAGACGACACTACTACCCACAGCAAAGCGTTCCCCCAACCTCGATTCCAAACCAATCGAGGGAAATAATGAACAAGGCCATCTCCTTGGCCCAAGTGCCCATCACTACAGTAATCGCCAACGTCCCAGGTCATGCATGGGCTTCTGGCGCTGAGTGCAATACGCTACTTGAGTTCGAGACTAAGTAAAATCTCAAGGCCCTTTACAGACCGACAGACGGTTTTTGCAGTCTATTTCTCAGGAATTCAGCACTAAAGCTCGATCTTGCCGCTCGTGATTCATTGTGGAAGTCGCAGCTCGGTGGCGCTATCCGTGCCATTCGGCTCACTGGCATTCAGGCTTCATTAATCCTCTCAACATGACTGCGGCAGACGGTCACTTCTCAAAGTCAGGACCCATCATAAGTATCCATTAGTTGGCTGCCTTTTCCTCAGCCAGCTCGCATCAGACCTCACCGGCGCTCGGCCCTCTTACGCCTGGCGCCGGTCTTTTTTTCATTCCCGGTAGTCTCTTGCTATCCGCTGGTACGAAAGAGACCCCAGCGCCGGTGAGCTCTATGCGAGGTGTCGTAATGAGAGAATGGGGTTCACCCCTCTACCCCCTCCTAAGCCCCTCAAGAAGTCGGTGACAGCCTACACCACTACTAAGTTGCCCCAAAGATCCGGAAACCTAAGACGGCGCTGAGGATACTCCTAGAGGACGCCGTGAGGACATTTAGCGATAGACCGAGGGGGATGCAGAGGAAGTGAAGATAGATTTCAGCAAAAGCATCCTAGAGAGGGTAAAGGGAGCTTGCCGCGCTGGACATGATGCCGGCGCCGCGGGATCTCACGGACTGAGGCCAGAGTACCTGGATCAGCTTATTAAGGAGCACGCTCAGTATGAGCGCAGGCTGATCGAGCTTAGCGAGATCAAGGTGACTTTGATCCTCAGAGATGGAGACGGCGCTCCGGGAGATCCTAAGCAGGTGGAGTGGCTGAAATCTAAGCCGCTGGAGTGAAGGGGGAGTTGAGGGTTATGGGGAAGTGGAATCTGCTACCTTTAGATGGGCCGGCAATCGACGAGATCGAGGAAAAGGGATGCACGAGAAAGGTTCTATCTTGCTGCTTTCCCGCAGGGGGCATATCGGCGTCCATGCTGATCGCGACTACAATCGTTAGCGGTCAACACGCATTCGTTGTGATGGATGGTGCACTAGAGCCAACACAGGAGGGCGATGGGAGATACGATCTCATGCGCTCACTGCAGGAGGAGTGGAATTGTACGGATTCCATTGCTGTGGCGTTTGAAATGCCCCTTAAGGGGCAAACCACCAAGGCTGTAGAACTCCTTAATGGTTCGCCGGTCTACTTCTACTCCAAGTCACCAATCGCCGCGTTAGCAGTCGAGCAGCTTGATGTGAACCCTATTGGCTCGGCCGGCAATGCGGTCGTGCAGGCAATCCTGTATCGACTTTGGAAGAGAGCTTGAAATCGGCCCGCCCGCGTTGCTTCCAATCCCCCCCCGCAGCAGCGATGGAGTGCGAAGCCGGGGTTAGGCTGTGTGCCTCGTCTAGCCCTGGCCATCCTCATCCACAAGACAGCTAGCAAGCTAGTGATTTGATACCAGCTCGGGGCGGTATTCCTTTGCGAGACTGAGCCACGTTCCCCCGCGCCAGTCTCACTGATCCTGTATCGCGTTTGTCCCCCTAATACCCTCGACGTGGTACGGAGATCCTAGCGCCAGGGCTAGGGCCTGCCCCTACTATCTAGCCCTGGCCGCTCTCTTTGGTATCCTCTGCACTCAAGAGCTCGGGCAGCTTCGCGATATTTGAAGCGACACGTCTGGCCTCATCTCTCGTCAGCCTGAGATGGCCTGCAGCGGGTAATTCCCTAGGGTCTAGGCCATAGCAATAAGCAACAGACTTCCCTTCAGCATCATCGACACGATAGCCGCCTGGGATCTCCTCCACCTTCCATGGAGCTGGCATCTTGCGGGGTTTATCCATACGGGGTCGTCTATTCCTGTAGTATCCTAAGAGGCCCTCGCCATGAGCGGGAGCGCCTTTGCCTCTATTAGCAGGAGGTTGCAATGCGACGAGATCTGAAGGGCAGCTCAGTCATCGCAGCGTTATCGACCACACTCCTCGTTTCTGCTTCCACACCGCTGCTGGCGGAGGGTGGAGTGGATGGAGCTGGCACTAAGCCTCAAGTAAAAGCCGGCACGGGGGGGCGGGGCCCTTGCCAAAGTTACTTCTACTCCAAAGATCGAAGCCTCTAGTAAGAAGAAGACCCCTACTGCCGCTCCCGTGCAGAAGAGGGGAGATGGCGTCGACAACTAGAGCACCAACGCTCTGCTGCTCCAGCCTCGGGCTACAAAAAAAAGCCGCCAGACCTCATCGGCGATCTGGCGGCAGTTCAAGGTGGGGAACGAAATCTTACAACTCAACTACATTGGAGAACGGTCGCGAGCGCCGATGAGTTCACTACATGCGTCGTCAGTGCTCAGAAAGTGCCAAGTGCTTGATGATTTGTAAGGTGACGAACGTGTGGGGAGCTTGCTAAATGAGGACCACCAGACGACTCGGACCCGTCTGGTGGTCCCTGTGCATCGCAGCCAGATACGGGCAGCACCGGCGCGTAGCACAGGGATTCTAACGTTTCTTTCTGCGCGTTGCTATTACACCTAAGATCTCAGTGACCATAAACTGTGCATGAGCTCGCGCAGGCACTTTACTGCAAGTTGGGGTTGAGCCTTAATCCCGCTCTCTGTGGCTTATGACGACCCAATTCAGCCTGCCCCTTGGACCCCCCACGGTCTTGGGGCATTCTTTTTGAGTCATTGGCTGAAGCGCTGACTATCTCCCTCTCCAGCACCTGGTTGAGCGGGCGCTTGAACAGCCCCTTCCCATAAGTCCCTGATTTCCCTGGAGTCCAGCGCTCAGAAATAGGGGTTTCTACGAAAGAAACGGCCCTTTCTCAAAAAGAAACGCTGGTTTCTATCCAACCGCCGGCTCTCGCTGAGGCTTATGAGGTGGAGATCTCACCCTCAGAATCGACCGTTCTTGGAGCCCTGACCCAGAAGCGCGGGCCTTTGAGACAGCGCTAGCTTCAGCACCAGTTCCAGCAGACGCTCACCTCTTCCAGATGCAATGAGGAGGGAGTGTAAAGGATGCCGGCTCAAGTTAGCGAGGTTATTTGCGGAAATGTGGGGAAATTTGCATGTGGCGGATGGGGTGGGATTCGAACCCACGGTGAGCGTAAACCCACGGCGGTTTTCAAGACCGCTGCCTTAAACCACTCGGCCACCCATCCTGAGGCGTATCTTTCGAGCGCTGGGGCGCTTCAGCTTGCATATGTTGGTCTCGTGATTGATTTGGCGTCCCAGCCAAATTAGTTCGTTATTTGAGTCTAAATCGAGGCCGCAATGTTCCTCGATCCAGTCAAACACCCATGCTCTAGCGCTAAGACTGGATCGGCTCAAGCGAACAGTGGATTGATGTTCGCCTGTGACCGGGAGGAGCTTGCGGGGAAGGGCTGGCTTGGGTCTTTAATCTGGCGGATGGTTGAAGGATTGCAATGCTCGCTGTTGCGAGAACTGACGAAAGCGCTGCGGCGGTGTTGGGGCGAGGAGTGGTTTCATGGAATTGTGGGGCTGAACCTGGCCGTTATCATTGGTGGATGCAGCGGCGCGCCGCAATTGCAGCTGAATACTCATAGGCCAGCATCGGCAGCCACCGTCGTGGCCAATACGGCTCCAAAGAATGCGGTTTTGGTTCCTAATACCGCGCCAAGTAGCAAATCCAAGAAGGCGATTGGTTCGATGCCGGCTCTGGGCAAGGGGGGTGGTTACCGCAAGATCGGGAAACCTTATCTGATCAACGGTGTCCGATATGTTCCACGCCACGATCCTGATTACGAAGAAACGGGGATCGCCTCTTGGTACGGACATGGATTTCACGGTAAGAAAACTGCTAACGGTGAGGTCTACAACATGCATGGGCTGACGGCGGCCCACCGGACGTTGCCGTTGCCCTCCTTCGTGTCCGTAACGAATTTGCAGAATGGCCGCAAAGTGAAGGTGCGTGTGAACGATCGCGGTCCGTTCAAGAAGGGACGTGTCATCGATGTCTCTTCACAGGTGGCCAAGGAACTTAGGTTTTCGGAGCAGGGCACCGCGAAGGTGAAAGTCAAATACCTTGGTCCGGCGCCGTTGGATAGCGGGGACCAGCGCGAGTAAACCTTTCTGGCGGAGCAGAAAAACTAGACGGTTTGCCTGTCTAATTGTTGGATTTATGTGTCGTTTTCGCGCGATGCCTAGGTCTTGATCGCGGACTCGATCCGCAGGCGTTGACCATAACGGTTAGAATCCCGATAGTCGGCGAATCCTTGGCTGAGAGGGGCACAAATGCTCTACGCGGGAATAAATAATTGCATTCAGAGGGTTTACGCGAGATGGGCGCTTATGCTGCTCGCGGCTGGATACTTACTCAGTTCGCCGCTGGCCCAATACGCTGAGGCTGCTCAATTCAAATCGCAAGCCAAGCAGGCCATCCTGATCGACTATGATACTGGCGCGATCCTGTATCAGAAGAATGCCGATGATTTGGTGCCTCCCGCTAGTATGAGCAAGCTCGCAACTCTTGCCGTGGTGTACGATCGACTACAGCGCGGCATTCTGTCGATGGATGATACTTTTGTTGTCAGCGAGCATGCCTGGCGCACCGGGGGCGCGCCTTCAGGAACGTCAGCGATGTTCGCGCCGCTTGGGAAGCCGGTGACACTCAACGATTTGGTGCAGGGCATTGCCATCCAGTCCGGCAACGATGCCAGCATTATCGTGGCGGAGGGTATTGCTGGAAACGAGGCGGCGTTCGCGACGATGATGACCGACTACGTGCGTGGAATCGGGCTTCCAAAATCCACTTTCGCGAATCCATCGGGACTGCCGCATCCCGAACAACTCATGACGGTGCGGGAAATCGCATTTCTGGCACAGCATCTGATCACAAAGTATCCAGAATATTACAAGTATTTTGGAATGCGGAAATTCCCCTACCAGCCAAAGGGGCGACGGCGGCCTTATGCCTTTTTCAATCGCAATCCATTGTTGTCAGCTGGCATCGGTGCCGACGGACTGAAGACCGGACATATCAAGGCGGCTGGCTATGGACTGGTCGGTTCCACCGTGCGGGACGGCCGGCGGCTCATCTGCGTGGTGCATGGCCTTGGCTCGCGGAGAGATAGAAAGAGCGAGGCCGTCAAGCTCATCAATTGGGGGTACCGTAATTTCTCCAAGTACGACCTCTTCGAACCTGATGAAGTTGTCGGCTCGGTCAGGGTTTGGGGCGGCGAAAAGTTCTATGTGCCGGTGAAGGGCGAGGGTGCGATAAAGGTGATCCTGCCGAAGGCACCGACGCGACAGCGGTTGACTGCGGAGATCGTGTACAATGCTCCGCTGAAGCCGCCAGTCCGTAAGGGTGACCAGGTGGCGGTTTTGCGGGTTACCAGTGCCAATAACGCCGTCAACAATGTTCCCCTTTATGCTGCTGAAGACGTCAAGGAAGGCTCGGTTGTTCGACGGGGTCTGGATTCGCTGGTCGTCATGGCGTGGCGGTGGATGGCCGACCAAGCCTCTGATTTGTTCAAAATGATCTAACATTGAGGTGGCTGTGATGCCGCGATGGTGAGCGCAATGAAGCGCGGCAAGCTCATTACGCTGGAAGGCGGCGAGGGATCGGGCAAGTCAACCCAAGTGGTCCACTTGGCTAGCCATCTCCGCAAACATGGAATAGAGGCCGTGTGCACGCGCGAGCCTGGCGGGGTGCCGTTTTCGGAGCGTCTGCGGGATCTGGTGCTTGGACATCCGCCGGCGTCGCCGAAGACGGAATTCTTGATGTTTGCTGCTGCACGTTCGGAGCATATCGCGGGCTTGATCGACCCTGTGCTGTCCCGTGGCCAGTGGGTTTTGTGCGACCGTTACATCGACTCCACACGGGTTTATCAGGGTGCGCTGGGCGGTATCGATGTGGGATTGATTGCCGCAATTGAGAGTTACACGGTCGAACCATTCCTACCTGATCTCACGTTGATCCTCGACGTCATTCCACGGATAGGATTGGAACGTGCCCGGGCGCGCGGGGAACTCAGCCGCTATGATGCCGCCGCCGAAGAGGATCATGAGACCGTGCGCAAGGGTTTCTTGGATATTGCCGCAAAAGAACCCGAACGTTGTGTGGTGATCAACGGACATGAAGGCGAGCTGGAAATTGCCGCTCAGGTCGCGCAGATCGTCGATCGACGTTTTTTGTTGCCGGGATAAATCATGGCGCGTGCTCCGGCTACCCGTGAAATCGAGGTTTTTCCTGAAGCCGACCGGCTTCAGGGTTTTCCGCATCCGCGGGAGACTCGTCAACTTTTTGGGCATCAAGACGCAGAACAAGAACTGGCCGATGCTCTCCAAAAGGGCCAAGTTCATCATGGTTGGTTGGTGACCGGAGCACCCGGTATTGGCAAGGCGACACTTGCTTATCGATTTGGGAAATGCCTACTGGCTTCGGAAGCCGAGCGACAGGTTTTGGCGGGTGGACTTTCGGTCCCCGAGGCATCTGTCGCGAACCGGCAGGTCGTAGCGCTTTCTCACCCCGGACTGCTTGTGCTTAGACGCCCCTATGATCCATCGGGCAAGCGGTTTATGGCATCGATCCCCGTCGATGAAGTTCGCCGGTTGCGTTCGTTTTTGTCGCATCGTCCCGCGGAGGGGAGTTGGCGGGTCGTGATCGTGGATGCGGCTGATGATCTGAATATCAATGCGGCTAACGCACTGTTGAAATCGCTCGAGGAACCACCGGATAGAATGGTGTTCGTGTTGATTTCGTCGGAGCCCGGGCGGCTCCTGAATACGGTTCGTTCTCGATGCCGCCGGCTGGAGCTTAGTGCTCTTGATGAAGCTTCGTTACGGGCGGCGGCGGATCAAGCTTTTAAAGCGGGTGATGCGGAGTCGCCAGGGGAAGATGTCTGGGGTGAGCTTGCCGAGTTGGCGCAAGGCAGCGTTCGGCGGCTGATTGGGATGCATTTTGCGGGTGGGTTGGATCTCCACAAATCGATACGTGGAATATTCGGAAATTTGCCCGCAGTGAAGTGGGGTCAGGTGCATGCGTTGGCGGAAAGCCTTGCACCCGCTGCAGCGGCTGAAAGGTACAAATTATACAACGAGCTGTTGTTTGATTACCTGGCGGGCGTTGTGAGGGCGGCGGCGGTGGACGAGGGCGGAACTTCGCAGCGTGCCGTTGCGATTAAAGTGGTTAAAGCAGAGCGCCTTGCGTCCTGGGCGGCCTTATGGGAAACACTCGTTCGTGAGGAGGCTGAGACGCGAGCACTCAATCTTGATCGCAGAGCCTTCATTCTCGGAACCATCCAGCGTATCGAAGCTGAGGCACGGCAGTAAGCGGAGGCCGCAGCGGCGACCGCTACAACAAGTCATGGCTGCTTAATGCCGCAAGCGCGACCCTTCTATATTACAACCGCCATTTCTTATCCAAATGGTGCCCCTCACATCGGTCACGCCTATGAGGCAATTGCGACCGATGCCATCGCACGCTTTGAGCGTCTCGATGGGCGGGATGTCTATTTCCTGACCGGTACGGACGAACACGGCATCAAGATGCTGCAGACCGCGCGTAAGGAAGGGATGGAGGCGCATGAGCTTGCTGACCAGAACACACCAATGTTTCAAGCTATGGTGCAGGCTTTGGAGTGTTCGAATGATGATTTCATCCGAACGAGCGAGGAGCGCCATCACAAGGCGAGCCAGGCAATATGGAACCTGATGCAGCAGGCCGGAGATATCTACCTGAGCAAATACTCGGGTTGGTATTCGGTGCGCGACGAAGCTTACTACGATGAAAGTGAGCTCAGCGTTTCCGAAGACGGCCAGAAACTCTCGCCCCAGAACACGCCGGTTGAATGGGTGGAGGAGGAGACTTTCTTCTTCAAGCTGTCGCGTTACCAGGACCAATTGCTTGCCCACTACGAGGCGAACCCTGAATTCATTCTGCCGCCGGAGAGGCGCAATGAAGTGGTGAGCTTCGTCAAGGGCGGCTTGCAGGATTTGTCGATCTCGCGGACGACGTTCGACTGGGGTGTGAAGGTTCCAGAGGCGCCTGAGCATGTGATGTACGTGTGGGTGGATGCCCTGACCAACTACCTCACCGGATTGGGCTATCCCGATGACACGGATGGACGGCTCGCACATTACTGGCCGGCAAAGCTGCACGTCATTGGTAAGGACATCTTGCGTTTTCACGCCGTTTACTGGCCTGCGTTCTTGTTGTCGGCGGGGATCGAGCTCCCTGAACGTGTGTTTGCGCATGGTTTTTTGTTCAACAAGGGAGAGAAGATGTCGAAGTCGGTCGGCAACGTCGTCGATCCCTTCAGCTTGATTGAAACCTACGGTGTCGATCAGTTGCGCTATTTCCTGCTGCGCGAAGTGGCTTTCGGACAGGACGGCAGCTATTCGCATGAAGCAATCGTCAACCGGACGAATGCCGACCTTGCTAATGATCTTGGAAATCTCGCGCAGCGTTCGCTGTCGATGATTGCCAAAAACTGCGGTGGAAGCGTTCCGGAGCCAGGTGAGTTCACCGATGCGGATAGAGCCATCCTTGCTCGAGCCGACGGGATGCATGCAAACGCTCGCGCCGTGATGGAAACGCAAGCGCTGAATAAATACTTGGATGGCGTATGGTCGGTCGTGGCGGAGGCCAATCGGTATTTTGCCGGGGAGGAACCTTGGACAAAGAAGAAGACCGACTTCAAACGAATGGAAACGATCCTTTATGTCACGGCTGAAGTCGTGCGGCAGGTTGCGATCCTGGCTCAGCCAGTGATGTCCGGTTCGACGGGCAAGTTGCTGGATTTACTCAGCGTGGCGGATGGAGCTCGTGGATTCGATCAACTTGGCGATGGTGGACGCCTCAGCCCTGGCGTGGAACTGCCGGCCCCAACAGGTGTCTTCCCACGGTACATCGAGCCTGAGGAACAGGAGCGGCGGCGTGCTCAAGGAGCCAAGCCCGATGCAAAGACTGGAAGCGGTAAAGCGTAGGCCGCGGTTGTTGGTTCTGACTATGTGGGATGCGCGTACCAGGCTGAAGGTTTGCAGAAACAGGGAACGGTTTTCTCGGGATTCAGTTTGGACGTGCGGATGCGTGTCCAACGGGCTAAGCGAGACATTGAAAGTGCAATTTGGGCCTCCAACATATAGCGCCGAACGCTGGGTGGCCCATCCGAATTCATGGAGCCTGAATGCTCGTCGATCACCATTGTCATCTGGATTTCCCGCAATTTTCCGAAGATCTCGACGGGGTCGTGGCAAGAGCGCGTGCGGCCGGAGTGGGGACGATGGTCACGATCTCCACGCACATCCGGCGCTTTGACACTTACAAGGCGATTGCGGAAGCACACGAGGACATCTTCTTCAGTGTGGGAACACATCCGCACAACGCGCACGAGGAGTTGGATATTCCAGTTCAGGAAATCGTGCGGCTGTCGCAGCATCCAAAGTGCGTCGCGGTCGGAGAGGCTGGTCTTGATTACTACTACCAACATTCTTCCCGCGAAGCTCAAGCAGAGGGCTTTCGCCGTCATATTCAAGCCGCGCGTGAAACGGGTTTGCCGCTAGAAATCCATGCGCGAGACGCTGATGAGGACACAGCTGCGATCCTGTTGGATGAGCATTCCGCAGGTGCCTTTCCGGCGGTGCTGCATTGCTTTACCGGTGGACGCGACCTTGCGTTGAAAGCAGTGGGCCTTGGTCTGTATGTCTCGTTTTCGGGGGTGGTGTCTTTCAAGAAAGCCGAAGAGCTGCGCCAGATTGCGGCTGAGTTGCCGCTCGATCGGATTCTGGTTGAGACTGACGCGCCCTACCTTGCGCCGGTTCCGTTTCGCGGCAAGACCAATGAGCCAGCATACGTCGTGCATACCGCTCAGACGGTGGCCGATGCCCGCCGGATAACGCTGACGGAGTTGGCGTCGGCGACCACCGACAATTTCTTCCGGCTTTACAAGAAAGCTCGGCGTCCAACTGAGGTGCCCGTGCTGGTGGTCAGTGCAACAGGAGCAGCATGAACTATCGTTTAACGATCCTGGGTTGTGGGCCATCGGGAGGCGTGCCCCGTCTGGGCCCCGAGTGGGGCAATTGTGAACCATCGAATCCGAAGAACCGTCGGCGGCGTTGCTCTGTGCTGGTCGACCGATTTGGCAAAGACGGTCGCACCAGTGTGTTGATAGACACTTCACCAGATCTGCGTGAGCAGTTGATCGACGCACGCGTGAAGGTACTCGACGGTGTTCTATTCACACACGATCATGCCGACCATACGCACGGCATCGATGATCTACGCATGGTTTGTTTTGCGATGAGGCGTCGGGTCAACGTCTACTTCGATGCAGTAACGCGGGATAGCCTGCTTTCCCGGTTCGCCTACTGCTTCGTGACCAAGGAGGGCTCGGGCTATCAACCCATCCTCCGGGCAAATGACATTGAAGCGGGCAAGCGGGTCGAAGTTGATGGCGCGGGCGGTGTCATCGAAACGCTCGCTATTCCGCAACTTCACGGGGATTTTCCGTCGCTGGGATTCCGCTTCGGCAAGCTTGCTTATTCGCCCGATATCTCTGGTCTTCCGGAGGGTGCTGCAGAGCTGCTTGAAGGCCTTGACGTGTGGATTGTCGATGCGTTGCGATACACACCTCACGTCAGCCACTTCCATGTTAAGCGCGCGCTTGAATGGATTGAGCGTCTAAAGCCGAAGCGGGCGATCCTGACCCATATGACGCCGGATCTCGACTATGACGCGTTGAAGAGTGAACTCCCAGATGGAGTGGAGCCGGCGTACGATGGGATGATGATTGAATTCGACGGGGCGTTTGCCAAGCTTTGTTAATAGGTTGATTTGTGATGAGCCTGGAGCCGGTCGCGGCCGTTGAAGGTGGCGCCGTTCGTTTTAAGGTTCGGATCACAGAGTTCTACAAATAACGGAGCGATGTCTTCAGGCGTTGGCAGGGTTTCAGGATCTTCGCCGGGGAAGGCCTTGGCACGCATACCGGTGGCGATTGGACCAGGATTGACGATGTTCACCCTGATCGAGGTGCTGGCAACCTCGGCTGCATAAGTGCGGGCGAGCGCCTCCAGGCCGGCCTTCGAGACAGCATACGGGCCCCAGTAGGCATATTGGCCGGATGATGCACCCGAACTGACAAAAACGGCGCGGCCGGCTTCTGAGCGCTGCAGCAGAGGATCGAGTGTGCGGATGAGGCGCCAGTTGGCTGTTAGATTGACCACGATGACATTCTGCCAAATCTGATCGGTAACGTGCGCGAGTGGTGTCAGTGATCCCAAGATGCCGGCATTGGCGATGAGAATGTCGAGGTGACCAAAGCGCTGAAAGAGGGTGGGGCCCAGCGCGTCGACGCGGTCTTCTTGGGTGAGGTTCAGGGGAATGATGGTGGCCGGGGAACCGCCAGCTGTTCGGATGGCGTCATCGGTTTCTTCTAAAGCGCCGGCATTGCGCCCTTGCAGTAGCACGTGTGCTCCGTGGCGTGCGAGCGCGACGGCAACCGCGCGTCCTATGCCGCGGCTGGCCCCAGTGACCAAGGCGACTTTACCCTGCAGGGATGGTTTAGGATTGGCGGTCTCGTTCAATTCGCGTGGTGTCCTTAATCAGCGGTTGCCAACCGAATTTTCCGGGTTTGCGGGAGTTTCTTGATCTGCCGGTGCCTCTTTGGGTTGAGGATCGGAGCTCTCGAGAGGTGTATCGGCTGCAGTTGGTTTGTCGTGGCCGGCTTCGACGGCCTGGCGAGCGGCTTCGCGGGCCTTCTCAAATAGCGGGGCAGCTTTCGCCCGAGCCTGTTCGGAGATTTCGACAAACTTCTCAGCGCCGGTTGCGGTGAGCTCGCGGGTGCGTCTCAAAACGCGGGAAAACAAACCGGCCTTAGGCATCAGTTGGTCGCCGCGAAGCCCTTCGAGAAGTTGGCTCATGCGCTCGTGGTTTTCCCAATCGGTTTCATTCGCTGAGGCGTCGGTTGTGCCGGTGAAGACTACCAGCGGTGTGCATGCGGTGACGACTTTCGTGCCGCTGGACAACCAACTTGCGTTTTTGACCTGTGTTTTTTGGGCGAAGTAGACCGGGACGCCGTCAACCTTCTGATCGAGGATTTTACGATCCAGAACCGGGATGATGTGACCGTCTTTTTCGCGCGCGAGCCTGAAGCGCGGATTGTCGGGATCCGGGAATTGAACGAAGACAGCGACGGTGGCTTCGCTGTTCAGCGCGATGCGGATGGCTTCGTCGGTGTTGGCGGCGTGAAGTACTTTCTCGGCGCGACCAATGCCATAGGGGTCAATCTGCTGAAGGAAGCGGAATGTGGCGGCGCTGCCGGACTGTTCTGGAGGGAGCACAAAGCGCAACTCATCGGCGCGCACGGCCAATTCGCCATAACTGTCGAGACCCTTATCATTGGTCACAGCGAAAATGCACTCGCGAACGTCATCCATGCGCAAGCGTCGAAATGCTGATGCCCCGCCAAACTCTCGCGCTTTGAGTGCCAGAACGTCGAGCTGCCCATAGCCGAGTTGAGCGGGATCGTCGGCAACGCGCTGCATGTTCTCGGTCGAGCCTGCGCTGGTGCGGCAGGTGGCGTTGAAGCCAGATTTCTTAATCTGGTCACGCAGCGCCGGGCAGAATTGGCCATGATAGGCGCCCGTCTCGCCTCCCGTATTGACGACGAAGTCCTGAGCCGTGGCCGACGTGGACAGCGCCACAGTGGCGGCACACACGATCAATGCGAGGGTGCGCACTTTTGAACCTCCGAGGGTAACTCTCTGTCGAGACGTTTTGTTAGCTGGCGGGAAGCGTGGCGTCGTTGTTGGAGCCAATAGTCCGCCGCCATGCAAGAATGTCAACCGCACTTGCGTACGGCGCCGAACTCTTCCAAGTCGGGTAACGAGGTGGGGTACTCGCCCGTGAAGCAGTGGTCCGATAATTGTGGTGCGGCGGCGTTGCGACCAGCTTCCATACCAATCGCACGGTAGATGCCATCGACAGTGAGGAAGGCGAGGCTGTCGGCACCCATGCCTGAGCACATTTCATCGAGTGTGTTGCGCGCGGCCAGGAGATCGTCGGGCTCCGGCGTGTCGATACCGTAGTAGTCGGAATGCATGATCGGCGGTGAGGCGATGCGCATGTGTACTTCGAGCGCGCCGGCGTCACGAACCAACTGAACGATCTTCCGTGATGTTGTGCCGCGGACCACGCTGTCGTCGATCAGCACGATCCTCTTACCGCGCAACACCCCGGCGTTGGCGGCGTGCTTGCGGCGGACACCAAGTTCACGGATGCGCTGCTCCGGCTGAATAAAGGTGCGGCCGATGTAGTGGTTGCGGATGATGCCGAACCCGAAGGGTATATCGATCTGACTGGCATAGCCGAGAGCGGCGGGAACACCGGAGTCGGGTATTGGGACGACGACATCGACATCGGTCGGGCTCTCGTTGGCGAGTTCGCGCCCCATTTGCTCGCGGACTTCGTAGACAGAGCGGCCGGCAACCATTGAATCGGGACGGGCGAAATAGATGTACTCAAAGACGCAGGGGCGGGGCGGTCTGTGCTCAAACGGGCGGATGGATTCAATTCCGCTGTTGGTGATGACAACGATCTCTCCGTTGTCGATCTCGCGAACAAAGGTGGCTCCAATCATATCCAGTGCGCATGTCTCGGAGGCGAGAACGTAAGAGCCTTCGAGCTTGCCCAAAACCAGAGGCCTGATGCCAACGGGATCACGGGCGCCGATTAGCATGTCGTCGGCCAGCGCAACGAACGCATAGGCGCCTTCGATCTGGTGCAGGGCGTCGATGAAGCGTTCTACTACCCCGGCCTGACGTGACCGCGAGACCAAGTGAAGGATGACCTCGGTGTCCGACGTCGACTGGAAGATGGCGCCTTGAGCGACCAGCTTCTGTCGCAGTATGCCGTGATTAGTCAGGTTGCCGTTATGGGCGATCGAAAAACCGCCTGTCGAGAGCTCGGCAAACAGGGGTTGGACGTTGCGGAGGATGGTGTCGCCGGTGGTCGAGTAGCGGTTGTGGCCTATGGCGGCATTGCCTTTTAGCCGTTCCAGGACCTTGCGGGTGTTGAAGTTGTCACCGACGAGGCCGAGGTGTCTTTCAATGTGGAAGAGTTTGCCTTCGGTGGTGACAATGCCGCAGGCTTCTTCACCGCGGTGTTGCAAAGCGTGCAGGCCCAGCGCCGTCAACGTGGCGGCTTCTTCGTGCCTGAATATGCCGAAGACACCGCACTCTTCGCGCAACTTGTCATCATGATCACCGAGCAGATCGCGAACCAGATGGTGTGAGTCGGTTGCCACGTTTGGCGCCATTTGAGCCTCCGGCTTGTCGAGCCTGGCGAATAAGTCATGCGAACGCGTGCAAGCGGCACGCGATCACGCAGGCCTCGTCCAGCATTCGCGACAGATACATGACGACGCGTGCTGTTTGCTAGTAAACATTCGGCAACTGACCTTGAACTATGCGGTCAGGTGTTTGTTGCGGGATCCGCGGGCGATGAGCCACGGGCCTCCTGTTTATCTTTTTCGCGCTCGATGAGAGGAACAATGTAAGCGTACAAGAAGCTCTCCAGCGATTTGCCGGTCGAGGTAATGTAGGGACGTGTTTTTGCATCTCTCAGAACAGGCCAGTCTTCGTCCATGGTCGGCCAAAAATGCAGCGCCAGCATGTAGGGTATTACGACAATGATAAACCCCCGGGCGAGGCCAAACACAAAACCCAATATCCGGTCGACCATGCCGATCTGGCTATCCAGGATAGTGTCGGAGATACGCGCCGTGATCAGATGGACGATGATCAAAACAATCAGGAAGATCAGCGAGCCGACAACGCCCTGGGCGATGATGAGGCCGCTTCCTTCGGGCTGGAGCCCCATCTGCACGGCGACTTCTTCGGCAAACTTGCGGTGGTTGAAGACGAAATAGAGCACAGCAAGCCCGGCGATGATCCAAGACAGGATCGCCAGGAGTTCGCGCGTCAATCCACGGTAGAGAGCCAACAGGCCCGATAATACCGCAATTGCGATGACACCAACGTCAAGGTAGGTCAACGGACCGATCATCCCTTTGGGTCTCCTATGGACGCCATATCGGCGGCAGCTGCAGGCCGTCTCAGGGTCAGACCTAACGGCCCTTCACTGGCATGGCGATAATGTCTCCGCAAGCTGTTTCAGATGCCCTATCCGTTCGATCTTCAGGTTGGCGCTGTTGCTGGTGAGTTCTCCCGGCGACGGCATCACAGCGGTGGCAAATCCGAGCTTCTCAGCCTCCTTGAGGCGCGTTGCCGAATGTGCTGCAGCCCGAACAGCTCCGGATAGCGAGATTTCCCCAAAGAAAACTCGATCTGGTGATAACGGAACACCCGAAAATGACGATAGCAGGGCTGCAGCTGCGGCCAGGTCAGCCGCCGGCTCGGTGATCTTCAGGCCACCTGCGACATTGAGATAGACGTCGCATTGGGCCAGTGAGACACCGCAACGGGCGTCGAGCACCGCAAGCAGCATTGAGAGGCGGTTCGAATCCCAGCCAAGAACGGCACGGCGCGGTGTTCCCAGCGGGGAAGGAGCGACCAGGGCCTGAATCTCGACGAGAAGTGGCCGGGTGCCCTCCATGCCAGCGAATACGGCCGCTCCAGGAGCCTTGGCATCACGATCTCCGAGGAATAGCTCCGAGGGATTGCGGACCTCGCGTAGGCCCTTGGTGGCCATTTCGAAGACGCCGATCTCGTTGGTCGGACCGAAGCGGTTCTTGACGGTTCGCAATATACGGAAGGCGTGGCCGCGCTCTCCTTCGAAATACAATACGGTGTCGACCATATGCTCGATCACCTTTGGTCCGGCGATGCTACCTTCCTTGGTGACATGACCAACGAGGATCAGAGCGCAACC
>Ga0209013_10001340_pt1 | contig 22733 bp, 21 predicted proteins | sample Cruoilmetagenom2_FD_187291 | JGI IMG/M metagenome (GOLD analysis project Ga0209013, IMG submission 187291) | Oil polluted marine microbial communities from Coal Oil Point, Santa Barbara, California, USA - Sample 2 (SPAdes) (version 2) | ecosystem: Environmental > Aquatic > Marine > Oil seeps ... | reverse complement strand
ATCTTGCACCGCTCAGGCTCCTCGCACTTGAAGTTTATGACCGACTGAATAGGGAGGGTGTTCCTTGTTCATTGAAGACCGGGGAAGAGGAAAAAATGACAGAAGGCGCACGTCATGTCTCCTCCACGGTGGAGATGTTCCGTGAGAAAGACTTTTATGAAGTGATTGTCATCGATGAAGCACAGATGCTAGCTGATAAGGATCGGGGATTCTCCTGGTATCAAGCTATCATGAAAGCAAATGCAAATGAAGTGCACATAATAGGCAGCAATAATATAAAAATGATGCTATACGATCTACTGGATGAAGCGGACATTGAACTGCATGAATACAGACGGGAAATCCCCCTTGAGGTGGAGACTCGGGAATTCGACCTGAAATACACCAAAAAGGGAGATGCCATCGTCTGTTTTTCAAGAAGGAAGGTCTTGGAAACCGCTTCGATTTTGCAACGGAGCGGGCATAGTGTCAGTGTCATTTATGGGAGTATGCCACCTGAAAATAGGAAGAGGCAGATTGACCGTTTCAATCGTGGAGAAGCATCGGTTGTCGTTACAACAGATGCAATTGGGATGGGACTGAATTTGCCGATCCAGCGTATAGTCTTTCTGGAAAACGAGAAGTTTGATGGGACACGCAGGAGAAGACTGACTTCACAGGAAGTGAAACAAATTGCCGGGCGTGCAGGGAGAAAAGGAATATACGATACAGGAAAAGTCGCGTTTGCTTCTGATATTCATGCTATGCAAAGATTGCTCGAACAAATAGATGAACCGGTACAAATCTTCGCAATTGCACCCACGACTTCTGTTTTTGAGCGCTTCCTGAAATATTATCGAAACATGGGGTTGTTTTTTGAACTATGGGATCAATTTGATCCGCCAAAAGGAACGAAAAAATCCTCGCTTTTGCAGGAACGTGAACTTTATGAAATAATACGTGACACCGATATCGAGGCCCGATTTTCATTGATGGATTTATACGGATTCCTCCATCTTCCGTTCTCAGGAAAGGAGTCGGAGTTGGTCCATCAATGGTACGTCACACTCAAAGCCATTGCCGAAAATAAAGAACTGCCTGAACCGGAAATTTCAAAGGGAAACCTTGAGGAACTGGAGCTTGCCTATAAAGCGATCGGTTTGCACCTATTGTTTTTATACCGATTAGATAGAAGGACCGAAGCGGTTTATTGGGAGCGTGTCCGTGAAGGAATAAGTAATGGTGTCCATGATCAACTGAAAGGCGGGGTCATCAATTACCAAAAGAAATGCAAGCGTTGTGGGAAAAAACTATCTGAAGAATTCAATTTTCCGATTTGCGATGACTGTCATCGTAGCGGATACAGGAATGTGCCAAGATCCCAGAATCGCAGGAGATAAAAAAGGATGTAGTCCCTTCATTCATAAGAAGGTTCTACATCCTTGAACTTTATTACATTCCGCCATCACCGTAATTGAATTGCCATTCAATGCCAAACTTATCAGTTAGACTGCCATAGCATTTGCTCCAGAATGTTTCCTGCAAATCCATCGCGACTTTTCCACCTTCTTTAAGTTGGTCGAATTGTGATTGCAATTCTTCCAGGTCTTCACTGACGATTGCAAGGCTGATGTTATTACCCAGAGTGAAAGGCATGCCTGGGAAAGTATCCGAAAACATCATTCTGCTTCCCTGGATGTTAAGACGGGTATGCATGATCAGGTCCTTTGCTTCATCTGGAAGGGGGTAGTCCGGACTTTGTGGAGATTCTCCAAACGTCATGAACTGAGGCTTCTCCGTTCCGAAAACTTGTGCATAATATTCAACCGCTTCTCGACAATTCCCGTTAAAATTAAGGTAAACATCAACTGCCATTCATTTCACTCCCAATTTGTTTTATTTAAGAACATCAATATTTCCAATATTGCATCAATGATCATAACATTATTGATTGGATAATACTATTAGACAGTAATCGGTAATGTTGATTACATAGTCTCATAATGAAACCGTGAAGATAAGTAGATTACTACTGAAGTAAAAAACCATAACGAGACTTGAAGCGATGTTTATACTTTGAATGCACAGGGAAGCCTTGGAGAAATTACAACTTCACAAGGGAGGATCTTACATGGCTGATGGACGTGATTTGTCTCAAGGTCAAGAAGGATATGCTGATCGCCATTTATTTAGAGGGAGGAATCTTTGGGGAGGATTTCTTTTCGGGCTCGGTCTTGTCGCATTTATTGATGAGACGGTTTTTCATCAGCTGCTGCATTGGCATCACTTTTATGACAAGTCCACAACTGATATAGGGTTGGTTTCGGATGGATTATTTCATGCACTCAGTTGGTTTGCGACAATAGGTTCTTCATTCATGTTGGCAGACCTCCATCGCCGGCATGCATTTTGGCTGAAAAGATGGGTTGGTGGTGTTTTCTTGGGAGCTGGTTCCTTTCAGCTATATGACGGAGTGGTCCAGCACAAGTTGATGAAACTGCACCAGATTCGTTATAACGTGGATATCACGCCTTATGACGCAGTCTGGAACATTACTGCGTTCGCTATGATCGTTGTCGGATTTGTCCTGCTTGTCCGGAACAGTTTTGGTCAGCAAGAGGGGAAGCGGAATGCACGATAATCATATATCACCTGATGTGAATTCCTTATCCATCATTTTCGTTCCTATGGTCCTTGCTTTGATTGCTTATATATTTGCAGCTTATGTTTCTACTCTCCGCTTCAAGAAACCATGGCCGGTCCATCGAACAATGTTCTGGATATTGGGCCTGCTGAGTGCTTCAGCAGCAGTTATGGGTCCAGTTGCGGAGCGGGCACACACGGATTTCACTTTACATATGGTCGGACATTTGTTGCTCGGAATGCTGGCACCGCTACTGTTGGCTTTGGCTGCTCCCATGACGCTTGTTTTAAGGTCACTGCCTGTCCAGCATGCCCGTAAATTGACAAGGTTCCTTAAAAGTGCGCCGGTTGGGATTCTAACTAATCCCATTTTCACAATGGTACTCAACGTCGGAGGCATGTGGATTATATACACGACGGACTTATATATCGGGATGCAACAGGACTTAATCCTGCATGTATTAATCCATTTACATGTATTCCTCGCTGGGTACCTATTCACCATATCCGTGATATACATTGATACGACACCTCACCGGACCAGTTTCGTCATCCGTTCGGTCGTGATGATTATTGCCTTGGCAGCCCATGGTATGCTTGCGAAGTATATTTATGCATATCCACCAAACGGTGTCACCATAACACAGGCTGAGCGAGCGGGAATGCTGATGTATTACGGAGGAGATGCCATTGAACTCATTCTGATATTCATCCTGTGCTTCCAATGGTACAAATCATCTCGACCAAGACTGATCCTAAAGAATAACGAAACGTCAGCAAGGAATAGTTATTGATACGAAATAAGGAGTTGGAAACCAATTAAGAAGAGCCTTATGATGAATATCAAGAGCGTTGATTTGAAATAGAGATTTCCGCGGAATGATTCTATCTGACGAATATAAGTTTCATTTCGAAAAAAAGTAGGATTTTATAGAAAGCCAAAGGGAGGTGGAGTGAATCTATCTCTCTATATTTCGTGTAAATTATACACCTCGATAGTCCACATTCATTAGTCTCACGTAGTTTGCTTCTTCAATTTTCTCATTTAACACTCGCCCATTGTTCATAAATAGTCCTAACGGATTTTATTCTTATAAACTTGGAAGGGAACATAGGGGGAGGAGGTAGAATTCCTGAAATCTCGAAAACTCAGCCGATGGAGGTGTTTTTACATATGGACTATCGAGGTGTATAATTATTCTAAAAAAGGCGGAATAATATGAAAATACCTTCTTTTCAAGAAAGTGTCGGCTTCAGTGTTAAAGATACCCTCGCATTATTCTGGCTGCATATAGTTTCCAAACACCCGACTTATCCTAGAGATGTTCATGAGCAATTTTCCGGAACTTTCCCAGGAAGAAAAGTTGGCTATGATTATGTTGCACGGGTTGCAAAGCAAATGGAAGCTTCAGGATTTATGATCTCGAGTATCATGAATGGAAAGAAAATGTATTCCATCACAGAATCAGGCAGCAGTCGACTAGTCAACTACCAAAATGAATATTTTCAGCGCTTTAATGAAGTGGCAGCAGTAATCGATCGTATGTACTATTACCTCACCCGCAACGGTAAAAAACTTGAACCTCCAGAGAATCAGCTGCACGCCGATTTCCGGCCATATTTGGCGAAACTATTATCAGTTAAAGATGTTGTCCGATATATGGCGTTGAAAATGAGCTTCACTCGTTCCTCATTCTACATGGCGGAAGTGGGTGAACAACTCGAAGATTTGTTTGGCTGGTCTCCCTCAAACGGGTATTTATATCAGTTGGCAAGGGAGATGGAAGAGAACGATTTACTCATTGGCCAATGGAAGGATGAGCGAAGGACTTTCCGCTATTTAATAAGTACCGAAGCAGGAGAACACTTTTTCCATACCGTTGAGCAATCTTTGGTGGAGCGTGTGATGAGTGTGCGAACTTACCTTCAATACATCTTGAAATTCCTGAAACAAACATAAAATCTTGCATAAATGAACCAATTGCACGAAATGTGTCGAAACGTGCCATATCGGTCACTTAAAAAATATAACATCCCTATGGTACAATTGCGATAATACATTTTCGAGATAAATGACATAGTATCTACAGTAAAAAACACTTATAAACACAGAGGACAAGGGTTGTAAGAGATCTCAGTTTCCTTTAGAAGGAGAAGAAAGATATTGAACATAAAACTGAGCCAACGAATCATACAAGATATCTGCGGTACAGTCTCCTTCAAAAAAGGAGGCTCTTTTTATCACGCCGGAAAAGTTTCAATTAATCATCTCACTGCTGACACTTGTCAAGCTACGGTCACAGGAGTGGCTGATTTTCATGTCATCATAAATAAAGATGAAAAAGGGGGTATCCTTCCTTCATGCAGTTGTCCGAAACTAGAAACATATAATAAGGATTGCCAGCATGTGGCAGCTGTCCTGCTGGCAATCCATGACATTCAGAGACATGGCAACATTCCAACAATGGAGGACGGACAACATGGATATATATCGGAAGGGCACGCTCTGACAGAAGGACTACTGAATCTCTTCAATAAAGATAAACGTGCTGCGAAATCGAGCAGAAAGATGCACTTTGAAGACAGAATGGAACTTGATGCCGAGTTCATTTGCAGACCCATCCAGATAGGAAAGGGATTTCATCTGTTTGGAATTAAAATGAAAATCGGTAAAGTAAACATCCAAGACATACGTGAGTTTTTGGAGCGCGTAAACAGAGGCACCCCTTACAAGATTTCAAATTCATTCACATATGACCCGAACCAGCATTGCTTCATGCATGAAAATGATGCGGTCATACAGCAGCTCCTCCTGCTTAATCAAGTCGAAAAAACATACTTGGACAGCATAATGGAACAATCGGATACCAACGGAGATATGAGTACTCTATTGATTCCTCCCACTTCTTGGGACATTTTGGTGCCTGTCCTTCAGAAAGCACCTAGTGTGCGGATTGAATATACCCCAAGCAGGTTTACTGAATTCCGTTTTTCAAAGGATCCTCTTTCTCTGATGTTTGATTTTGCGGAAAAAGGCAATGACTATCGCTTGAAAATCAGTGGGATGAATAACATGATTTTATTTGGTGCCTATCAAAGTGTCCTTAACAAAGGCAAGCTCATCCAGATGAAAAACGAGGATTACACTCACCTTTCTGAATTGAAACGAATGCTGAATGTTTCAGGGACGAATGAAATACCGGTTCCTTCTGGCCATTTGGAGGAATTCCTGGAGAAAGTGATGCCTGGATTGAGAAAATTGGGCGATGTACATGTTACTGAAGATATTTCCAGACATTTCATGAAGACTCCTTTGATTGCCAAGCTCTATTTGGACCGGGTTGGTAACCGCTTGCTGGCAGGCTTGGAGTTTCATTACGGACATTTGGTAATAAACCCACTCGAAATCAGTGAAGTAAGCACCAATTCTAAGATTGTAAGGGATACCGACAAAGAGGATTCAATCCTTCAGTTGATGGATGCTGGTATGTTTGCGAAAACTGACGGTGGGTATTTTCTCCATAATGAAGATCTAGAATATGAGTTTTTAACCTATATCGTGCCCAAACTTCAAAATATGTCGCAAATTTACGCTACAACTGCTGTAAGAAATCGGATATTCAGGGAAAGTGCGAAACCCCGTATCCGTGTAAAGATCGTGACAGAACGAACAAATTGGCTGGAATTCAAATTTGAAATGGATGGCATACCCGATAAAGAAATCCGGGAGGTTCTTTCCGCTCTCGAAGAGAAACGAAAATATTACCGATTGCGCAATGGGGCACTGCTTTCGCTGGAGACACGGGAATTTGAAGAAATCAATCGTTTTCTTAGCTCCCCACCGGTACAGATTGAAGATTTGGAAAGTGGACTAAACTTCCCAGTGGCAAAAGGTCTCAATCTTCTCAATTCCTTGGATGAACATGCCGTTGAATTCGAGGATTCATTCGTCCAGTTCATGGAGAGGCTTAACAATCCGGATTTTTCGGACATCGAGGTTCCGGAAACCCTACATTCCGTAATGCGGGAATACCAGAAGACTGGCTATAAATGGCTCAAAACACTTGCACACTATGGATTCGGTGGAATACTGGCAGACGATATGGGTCTCGGTAAAACACTTCAGAGCATAGCTTACATCCGTTCTGAGGTTCAAACCATCCGTTCATTGAAGCGTCCGGCACTTGTCGTTTGTCCATCATCTTTATCCTATAACTGGCTCAGTGAATTTATAAAATTCACGCCGGAACTGCATATAAGTGTGGTTGACGGGAGTAAAAAAGCAAGGTCTCTGATTATGAAGGATTGTATGGAAGGAGATGTAGTTATTATTTCTTATCCATTGCTCCGGAAGGAAATAGCCTGGTTCGAAAAACGGTTTTTCCATACGGTGTTTTTTGATGAAGCGCAGGCTTTCAAAAATCCGACAACCCAAACTGCAAGAGCCGTGAAAAAACTTCAGGCAACAAATCACTTCGCGCTTACAGGCACTCCTGTTGAGAATTCATTGGAAGAGCTCTGGTCCATCTTTCATGTGGTTTTCCCCGAGTTGTTCCAAGGTCTTCAGGAATATAGCAATTTAACAAAGAAAACCATTGCACGTAGAATCAAGCCGTTTCTTCTTCGGAGAATGAAGGAGGATGTGCTTGCTGAACTTCCTGAAAAATTAGAGTCGATAGAGACGGCGGATCTGCTCCCGGAACAGAAAAAATTGTACGCAGCTTATTTGGCGAAGTTGAGGCATGATACTCTGAAGCATCTGAACAAAGAGAACCTATCGAAAAATCGTATCAAAATATTGGCGGGGATGACCCGTTTACGTCAGATATGCTGTCATCCTGCATTGTTTGTGGAAGGGTATAAAGGAAGCTCAGCAAAGTATGAACAATTGATGCAGATTATTGAGGAATCCCGGTTGTCCGGCAGACGGCTGCTGATCTTTTCACAATTCACGAAAATGCTCAATCTGATTGGAAAGGATTTGGCTTTTGAAGGAATTCCTTTCTTCTATTTGGATGGCAATACCCCATCCATAGAACGTCTAGAATACTGTAATCGCTTCAATGAAGGAGAAAACGACGTCTTCCTGATTTCCTTGAAAGCAGGTGGTACTGGTCTAAATCTAACGGGTGCAGATACGGTCATACTATATGACAACTGGTGGAACCCGGCTGTAGAAGAACAAGCTGCCGATCGGGCGCATCGTATAGGGCAGACCAACGTTGTACAGGTGATCAAGCTGATAGCACGCGGTACAATTGAAGAAAAAATGAATGAACTGCAAGATAAGAAGAAGCTGCTGGTTGACGAGATCATTGATTCCGAAGGGAAGGTCATTTCGACGTTTACAGAGGAGGACATTCGTGAAATACTGATGATTTAGAGACGGATTCGGTCATCTTAAATTTTTGATTTTTGTCTTCACTAGGTTTTTAGTGCTTATTGACAAAATACGAGCAAAGATTTATTGTATTAATATTACGAATATTAGGAGATTGTTTTATGAGTGTGAATGTTCTTAACTAACCCGTTAATTTCATACGGTCTTGAATCAGGAAAAATAGCGAGAATTCCTCGTTTTATTTAGCATGCCTTTTTCAAGAATTGTTAAGAACAAGCATCATAGCCAAGAAAAATGGGGATTCCAGCTATGACATGTATTTGTCATAGTTTTTTTTGTGCAGTTAAGTTGATATTAATTATAAAGTTTAATCAATTAATTTCACACAAAAAAGGATTCCCTATACTTTCCAAGCCATCATGAGTGTTTTCATGATGGCTTTTTTATATTCAAAAAGGAGGAGAAATATTAAATGAATCAGCAAACATTGGATGTACTGGGCTATCAGGAAATATTGAGGGAAGTAGGGAGCTATGCCATCACGGATCGGGCGAGGAATACGCTTGAGGGGATGCGACCTTCTACAAATAAGAAGAGCATCGAAAGTGCATTGTCAGAAGTTCACGAGGCACTTCAAATCATGAAAATAAGTTCAAGTGTACCACTCCACACGTTGAGCGATATGGAACAGTATATTGAACAGGCAAAGAAAGGCCTGTATATCAGGGCAGATCAATTCACCAAAATCATTTCATTTCTGGACCACTGCAGTAAACTTAAGCGATTTATGAAAGATAAAAACTATGTTGCTCCATCTATCAGTTTGTACGCGGAATCCATCGAGGATTTAAGTGAGTTAGAGGAGGAAATCACACGATGCTTAAGACATGGCCAGGTTGACGACTATGCTTCAAAAGAACTTCTGGCTATCCGTAAACAGTTGGCGATACTTCTTTCGAGAGTGAAGGAGAAGGCCCTTGCAATGTTGAAATCCAAAACTTTCGCCCTTTATTTGCAGGAAACAACGGTTGCAGAAAGGAATGGGAGATTTGTCTTTCCGGTAAAAAGGGAGTTTCGGAATAAGGTTAAAGGAACGGTCATAGACACTTCGGCTTCGGGAGCCACATTATTCATGGAACCAAAGGAACTTGAAGAATTGCAGGAATCAATCGATATCCTGAAAATTTCAGAGGAGCATGAGGTCGAGAAGATCCTGTATGAATTAACTGAGAAATTCCTTGCTCATGAATACATCCTTAATGTAGCGATGGATACCATGCACCATTATGACGTTATTTTTGCCAAAGCCAAGCATAGCCAAATTATTGGCGGGCAACGTCCACTGCTGAATAAGGATTACTGTATCCACTTATTAGGTGCAAGGCATCCCATGTTGAAGAAACAGGCAGTGCCACTATCACTGAAATTAAGCAAAAATGATCAGGCGCTTGTCATCACGGGACCTAATACCGGTGGGAAGACTGTAACGTTGAAAACCATCGGCCTGTTAACCATGATGGCCCAGAGTGGTTTGTATATACCGGCTGAAAGTGGCAGCTCACTCCACATATTCAATCGGATCTTCGTTGATATCGGAGATGGGCAGAGCATCGAACAGAATCTGAGCACTTTCAGTTCAAGGCTTTTGAATATTATCGAGATTTTAAAACAATCTGATGACCAATCCCTTGTTTTGCTAGATGAGCTTGGTTCCGGGACGGATCCAAGTGAAGGCATGGCATTGGCGATTGTCATTCTCGAGCAACTCTTCGATAAAGGTGCCACGTTGTTGGCCACAACACACTACAGTGAAATGAAGGATTTCGCTGACCAGAAGGATGGTTTTATCAACGGCTCCATGGAATTTGATATCGAAACGTTAAGACCGACGTACCGTTTAATAATAGGTCAAAGTGGGAAGAGTCAGGCTTTTGATATTGCATTGAAATTAGGTTTGCATCCGAAACTGATTGAAAAGGCTTATCAAATCACTTACAAATGTGACAAACCTTTAACAGAACAGAATAATGATGCGAATTTAAAAAATCCACATTATTTACAGCAAATAATAACAAACAAATATGCAAGAACTTCTACGATGAAAAAGGGATTCGATTTTGAAGAGACTATTTCACTATTCGAGCAAGGGGATAATGTAACAATTACAGCTACCGATGAGACAGGAATTGTCTATAAGGGACCTGACAGTACCGGCAATTACATTGTCCAAATAAAAGGGGAAAAGAAGACATACAATCACAAAAGATTAAAACTGCATATCAAAGGCAGTGAATTGTATCCGGATGATTATGATTTTGATATTATTTTCAAATCCAAAGATTACCGTAAAGTGAAGAAACTGCTGGATAAGAAGCATGTCGAAGGTTTGTATTTGGAAGAGGAAATATAGTAGAGTGCCAAACTTGTAATTGAAAATAGAATTGAATTTCATAGATTTCATTTCAGGCTGCCAAAACCACTTCAGTTGTGGGTTTTGGCAGCCTATTAATTTTTACCTCCTACACTTATCGACTAAATGTGAAATCGAAAAAATCACCCGAAGCTTTAATCTACGGGAAGAAGTCGACCAATAAATTCATTTGGAATTTTCTGAAATTATTATTGACATCTAATCTCATCCCCATTAATCTAAAGTTAATATTACAGATTAATAATAAAACGTATTTAAAGTGTTATATACTAATGTGCAGATTGAATTTATAAGTGTCAATACTTAAACTTTAGAGTCCAATTGCGAGGAAGTTAAGAAGATAAGGGGGAATAGTTCTTGTCTCAAGAGCACGAAATATTTGATGTAACGATTATCGGGGGAGGGCCAGTAGGGCTATTCTCCGCATTTTACGCAGGACTCCGGAACATGTCATGCAAAATCATAGAAAGCCTCCCACAACTTGGTGGACAATTGGCGGCTTTATATCCCGAAAAGTATATATACGATGTGGCAGGTTTTCCAAAAATCACGGCTCGGAAACTAATCGATAACTTAATGGAACAAATGGGTCAGTTTCAACAAACAATTTGCTTGAACCAAGAGGTTAACGGATTGGAAAGACAACTCGATGGGACGTTTAAGCTAATTACCAACAAAGAGCCATTATTCAAAAACTATCTTGATCACCGCTGGCAACGGAGCTTTCCATCCGAAAAAACTGGAAATTGAAGATGCTCTGAAATACGAAGGGAACAATCTCCATTATTTAATCAACGATTTACAGCAATTTGCCGGAAAAAAAGTCCATGTCTTTGGTGGTGGCGACTCTGCAGTGGACTGGGCACTTATGCTTGAGCCAACTGCGGAGAAAGTTTCGATTGCCCATCGTCGGGATAAATTCCGTGCACATGAGAACACAGTCGAAAAATTGAAAAATTCATCGGTAACAATATTGACTCCTTTCATACCTGTAGCGTTAAACGGGGAGGAAAACATCACTAAAATAGTCCTGAAAGAAGTCAAAAGCAACGAAACTAAAGAAATTGAAGTGGACGCAGTGCTGGTCAATTACGGATTTGTTTCTTCTCTAGGACCTATCAAAAACTGGGGGCTGTCTTTGGAGAAAAACAGCATTGTCGTAAATTCCCGAATGGAAACCAGCATACACGGCATTTATGCTGCAGGGGATATTTGTACGTATGAAGGAAAAGTAAAACTGATTGCTTCCGGCTTTGGAGAAGCTCCAACAGCAATCAGCAATGCAAAAGTATACATTGATCCAACTTCAAAAGTTCAACCCCTCCACAGTACCTCCGTCATGGATAAGACAAACAAACAAGTCGAAGTAGCAGTTAAGTAAAAGTGAATTCACCAAAACATAAAAACGCGCTTCAATGTAACAAAGTATTTAGGATACGCGAGTGTAATGTTATGGTGGTCGTAACCTATGCATATCTTAAACAAAGGAGGGGCACGGATGACGAATGCAAATAACACCACTGAGGAAAAACAGCTGGAACAGTTCATGCAGCGGATAGAAGCTGGGGACAAGATAGAAGCAGACGATTGGATGCCGGATGAATACCGGATGACATTGATCAAGTTGATTTCGATGCATGGAATGAGCGAAATCATGGGCGCACTTCCTGAAAAGGAATGGGTGCCAAAAGCTCCTTCCTTACAGCGGAAACTTGGAATCATGGCGAAGGTTCAGGATGAGATGGGCCATGGCCAGCTCCTACTGCGGGTAACCGAAGATTTGATGAAGCCTTATGGGAAAAACCGCGCGGACTTGATGCAGGATCTCTTCAATGGAGATTTGAAGTTTCATAATGTCTTCCATATGGAAACGAAGACTTGGGCTGATGCTGGAATTATCGGATGGCTTGTTGACGGAGCTGCCATAATCACCCAAACAGATATGCTCAAGGCTTCATATGGGCCTTATGCCAGAGCGTTGCAGCGAATTTGTGCGGAAGAAGTATTCCATGCTCAGCATGGGGAATCCATTATCTTGGCTCTATCCGAAGGCACTGAGGGGCAAAAGTCAATGGTGCAGGAAGCACTGGACAGATGGTGGCAGCCGCTCCTAATGTTCTTTGGACCGGCAAGCAAGGAGACCACAGGCTCCTCCAAGCAGGACCTGACCATCAAGTACAAAATCCGAACAAAAACAAATGAAGAATTTAGGCAAATCTTTTTTGACAAATATATTCCCAGAATTCTCTCACTAGGTTTGAAGATTCCAGATCCGACTTTTCATTTTGATAAAAACGGGAAATTATGGATGTATGAACAGCCTGACTGGAATGAATTCAAGAAGATTATCAAAAACCAAGGACCCCGGTCTGAAGCACGGCTCAATCTGCGCCGACAATCCTATGAATATAATTCCTGGGTCCGGGATGCACTTAGTGCAAGCACCAGTTAATGAAAGGAGTCGGATCAAAATGGGCGAAGAAAATACATTCTATCAAGAATATGAAATTTTCAGCAAGAGAACTCCTAACTCTGCTTTCCAGCATCAATTCAGCCTCTTGGCTCCAAACGAAGACATGGCGCTGATTATGGCACAGGAAAATTTCATGCGCAGGGAGCCAGTTGCTGACATTTGGATCGTCAACAGGAAACACCTAAAACGAATGAATGCAGATGAGAAGAGGACACTTGTCCGACTTGAAAACAAAGAGTACCGAACCACCAAGGGCTACGGGTATCTGAAAAAGAAATGGCGCCAGTATGAACAGGAGATGCTTGATGAAAAAGAAATTCTGTCTTGGGGAGGCGAACGCAAATGAACAGTGATGGAAACCTGATGGATCCGGAATACAAAGAGGCAGTTATAAGCTTGCTGTTCCAGCTGGCTGATGATGACTTCTTGTACTCGTTCCGTGGATCTGAATGGTTAGGTCTCGCCCCACATATTGAGGCGGATATTGCTTTTTCTTCCATCAGCCAGGATAGTATGGGGCATGCAGCGATGTACTATAAGCTTTTGGAAGAACTGGGTGCAGGGAACGCAGACGACCTTGCTCATTATCGCCCAGCTCCTGAAAGAAGGAACAGCATCCTGACAGAACGTGTCAACGGTCAAGGATACTACATGGAAACTCCACATTTTGACTGGGCTTATGCGGTAGCAAGAAGCTATTTCTATACCCAGGCAAAAAAAGTGCGGATCGACTCATTGTGCGAAAGTACCTACAAGCCTCTTTCAGAAGTGGCGGTAAAGATGAGGATGGAGCTTTATTACCACAAATTGCACTGGGATACATGGTTCAAGCAGTTGTTGAGCTCCACGGATGAAGCCAAAAAGAAAATGGAGGATGCCATTAAGCTCGTTATCGATGACTTTGGGGATGTGTTTTCCTACGGGAAGCAGAAACAGCAGATTGAATCTTTCGGCTTGATCGGCAGTGAAGAAGAATTGAAAGCAGGATGGAAAGAAAACATCGAGCCCTTGTTCGCTTCTCTGCAATTGAAAGTGCCGGCTATTCCTGACCATCCAGTGAAAAATGGACGTATAGGTGAACATACCAGAGATTTGGAAGAAGGATTATCCACCCTTTCAGAAGTCTGTTCTGCCGATATTACCGCAGTCTGGTAATCATGACTACGAAAGGAGAGTTCAATATGGCTGCATCTGTGGAAATTTCAGCAGTACGCGTGCATGAAGTGCTTTTGAATGTAAAAGATCCCGAAATTGACTCAGTCAGCATCGTTGATCTGGGTATGGTCGGCGAAGTCACCACTGATGGAAAACATGTGAAAATTGTACTATTGCCTACCTTTCTTGGATGCCCGGCGCTGGATATCATCAAAAAAAACACGCTGAATGCAGTCAAGGAACTTCCGGAAATAGGCGAGGTAGTGGTTGAATTTGCATTCAATCCGCCTTGGACTTCAGATCGTATTACAGAAGAAGGACATAAGGGTTTAAGGGAATTCGGCATTGCCCCGCCTCCCCGCCATATCAAGGAAGACGGTACATGGCATGTCGATTGCGCCTATTGCGGTTCTACCTACGTGACGATGGAAAATATATTTGGTCCGACAGCATGCCGGAGCATTTTGTACTGCAAGAGTTGCAAGAATGTTTTTGAGGCAATGAAACCGGTCTCTACACTAATGTGAAAAGAGGAGAAAATAATGGTTAAATTAATCGCTTTATACAAGCATCCTGAGAATAAAGAGGCTTTCGATCATCACTACTTCAACGTCCATGGACCGCTGACAGCGAAAATTCCTGGACTGCGTGAAATGAATGTGACTAAAATGACTGGTTCACCAATGGGTGGGGAAGGCAAGTACTACCTCATGTGTGAAATGGTCTACGATGATATGGAATCCTTGCAACAGGGCATGCGTTCGGCTGAAGGGAAAGCATCGGGTAAAGATCTAATGGGGTTTGCGGGGAATCTTGTCACATTAATGATCGGTGACGATGCAAAATGAATTCCTTTGACTTCATTGCAACCTCCATTGAAGGATATGTGGCTTTAATTGAGCTGAATCGTCCCCGTCAGCTGAATTCCTTGAATCGCAAGATGGTGAGCGAACTGGTTGAAGCGATGGAAACGTTTGACCGGAACGATGAGGTGCGCGTCATCCTTTTGACAGGAAAGGGACGGGCATTTTCTGCGGGTGCGGACATTGACGAAATGACGAATGATGATTCAATCAGCCTGGAACTACTGAATCAATTCGCCGATTGGGACCGTTTCGCACTTATCAAGAAACCGATCATCGGTGCGGTAAAGGGATTTGTCTTCGGTGGAGGCTTTGAGCTTGCCCTTTGCTGTGATGTATTGATCTCAGCGAGCGGTACCGAGTTTTCTTTCCCGGAAGTAAGTCTTGGCGTCATGCCTGGTGCAGGGGGTACTCAGCGTTTAACAAAACTCGCAGGACGCACGAAAGCATTGGAATGGCTATGGACAGGGGAACGCATACCTGCAGAAGAAGCGCTTAAATACGGTGTGATTAATAAAATTGTTGCACCAGAACTATTGATGGAGGAATCCATGAAGTTTGCTGAAAGGTTGGCAAATCAACCACCTCTCTCAGTTCGACTCATCAAGGATTCGGTAAATAAGGCAGTCGACACCAGTTTATCTGAAGGAATGCAATATGAACGGAAAAACTTCTACCTGCTGTTTTCCACACATGATCAAAAAGAAGGCATGAAAGCTTTTATCGAAAAGAGAAAGCCGGATTATCAAGGCAAATGAGGAGTGGAATGGATGTTCGAGACGATTCGTTATGAGGTCAAAGATTCAATTGCATGGCTCTACTTAAAAAGACCTGGCAGCTTGAATGCCTTTGTCTCCCAGATGAACCGTGAAGTGAAAGAAGCATTCAAAAAAGCAACCTACGATGAACAAGTCCGCTGCATTGTGATAACCGGCGAAGGACGTGCGTTTTGTTCTGGTCAGGATCTTTCGGAAGTCAATGAAAAGATGGATCACGGACAGGTATTACGGGACCATTATGGACCCATGGTGAAGCAAATCAGGCAATGCGAAAAACCGGTAATTGCTGCGGTTAATGGAGTTGCGGCAGGTGCCGGTTTCAGCCTAGCACTGGCATGTGATTTCAGGCTTATTTCGGAACGTGCAAGTTTCCTCAATGCTTTCATACACGTCGGCCTCATTCCCGACTCAGGCAATCTTTATTATTTAACGAGACTAGTCGGCCAAAGCAAGGCGGTTGAACTGGCCATATTAGGAGAAAAGGTTACCGCCGCTGAAGCACTGAGCATGGGACTAGCGACCAAACTGTTCCCGCTGGAAAGTTGGGAAAACGACGTTGCCGATTTTGCTGGCCGCCTTGCAGCTTTACCGACAAAGGCAATTGGTTTGATTAAACGTTCGATGAAAGCAACTCAGGAATTGTCTTTTGATGAATACTTGGAACATGAAGCACAAGGGCAACGAATAGCAGGTCTATCGAAAGACCACCGTGAAGGTGTTTCGGCATTTATGGAAAAAAGAAAACCAGTTTTTACAGGACAATAGGAGGAATAAAAAATATGGCAACCATTCGAGAAAATGAGACAGGGCAAGAAACGATGAAACGAGACTTTTATCATTTAATCATCAATGGCGAAAAAGTAAAAAGCAGTACCGGGGAAACCATTCAAACATTCAACCCGGCGACCGGTGAGTTGATTGCTGAAGTGGCAAAAGCTTCAAAAGAAGATGCCGAAAAAGCGGTGGAAGCAGCTCGCAACTCTTTTGACAATGGCAAATGGAAGCTTTATCCGGTAGGTCGTCGTTCTCAGACACTGAATAAAATTGCCTCCATTATGCGCTCTCGATTCAATGAACTTGTGGAGCTTGAGATACTCGATACAGGAAAATCCCTTCATGCAGCTCAAGGTCAAGTGTCCCAGGCAATTGAGGATTTCGAGTTTTATGCAGGAGCAATCGTCGGACACCGTGGGACCGTAAACAATGTGCCTGGTCAGTTCCACAACTACACTGAGAAAGAACCTGTAGGAGTTTGCGCACAAATCATTCCTTGGAATTATCCTCTGATGATGGCTGCATGGAAAATCGCACCTGCCATCGCCACAGGCTGTTCAGTCATCGTCAAACCGGCATCTCTTACACCACTGACCGCTATCATTCTTGGAGAAATCTGTCTAGAAGCTGGAGTTCCTGCAGGAGTTGTAAATGTGATTCCTGGCGCTGGTTCTGAGATTGGGAATTTTTTGGTGGAGCATCCACGAGTGAATAAAGTTGCGTTTACAGGTTCTACACCAATAGGCAAAGATATCATGGGCAAGGCATCCCAGACATTAAAACGTGTGACACTGGAGCTCGGGGGCAAATCTCCAAGTCTGGTATTTGAAGATGCGGATATCGATGCAGCGGTAGATGGGTCTTTGTTCGGCATTTTCTACAATTCCGGCCAATCGTGTGAAGCTCGTTCCCGCTTATACGTGCACGAGGACATCTACGATGAATTCATGACTAAGTTTGTTGAAAAGACGAAGAAATTGAAGCTGGGCAATCCTTTTGACAAAGGGACACATGTTGGTGCCATCATCGATCAAGGACAGTTGGACACCATTGATCGTTATGTTCAATCAGCAAAAGAAGAAGGAGCAGAAATACTTGTCGGAGGGAATTTTGCAAAACCGGAAGGCTATGAAAATGGATTCTGGTATGAGCCGACAATCATTGCCAATGTCACTCACGCAATGAAAGCCGTAACCGATGAAATCTTCGGACCAGTAGTAGTTGTGATGAAATTCAAGGATGAAAAAGAAGCGATCCGCTTGGCAAATGATACAGAGTTTGGATTAGGTTCGGCTGTTTGGTCAAAAGATGGTGCCCGTGCCACACGTGTTGCAAACCAGATTCAGGCAGGAATTGTCATGGTAAATTGCCCGTTTTCAGCATTTCCTGGAACACCGTTCGGAGGGTACAAACAATCTGGTTTCGGACGGGAATTGTGCATTGAAACACTGGATCTTTACACAGAAACGAAAAGTATCCTTTCCTACTACGGCAGTCGTCCTTTGAATCCATTCGGGTTATAAAATGATGTAAATGACGGACAGGAGGTTTCCGACCCCCTGTCCTTATTCTTTCACCGAAAAGGAGGAGCAGAAAATGATCAACCGAATTGTAGTCGTGGGTTCCGGCTTAATGGGCAGAGGAATCGCGTATGTTGGGATAGTTGGTGGCTATACCGTAACTGTCGTCGACATTCAGGAATCCGCTTTGCAGAACGCGAAAACAGAAATTGAACGCACGATTGAAAAAGGTCAGTCATTAGGAAAGATTTCTTTCGATCAGGCTGCTCAAGCACTTCGCAATATTAGCTATGAAAGTGACCTGTCCGTTGCTGCGCGTGTTGCCGATTTAATCATTGAAGCTGTTCCTGAAGAAACTTCAATAAAAAAACGGGTATTTGAAAGGATGGAACAATCCGCTCCTGTCCATTGCTATTTTGCAACGAATACATCTACGATGAGTCCCACGGAAATTGCATCATTCGCCAAACGTCCTGAAAAAACAATCGCCATGCACTTTTTCAATCCGGTACATAAAATGCCGCTTGTGGAAATTGTCAGGGGGTTGGAAACAAGCAGCGAGACCGTACAAGCCATTCAGGAAGTCGCAGTAAAAATGGGGAAAGAGACCGTGGTCATCAATGAGTTCCCAGGATTCATTACGAGCCGGATCAGTGCACTTGTCGGCAATGAAGCTTTTTACATGCTCCAGGAAGGTCTCGGTACGCCTGAAGAAATCGATAAAGCGATCAAGCTGGGACTCAATTATCCCATGGGACCTTTTGAGCTCGTGGATCTTGTCGGACTTGATACACGCTTGAATAACTTGACCTATCTGCACTCAAAACTTGGGGAAAAGTACCGGCCTGCACCACTGCTGGAACAATATGTAAAAGCTGGACGTCTGGGACGAAAAAGTGGCAAAGGCGTATACGACTATACAATGGAAGAAGTGTTGGCCAAGAAATGAGAGAAGTTGTCATAGTGGATGCGGTAAGAACGCCAATCGGAAGATACAACGGTGCGTTAAAAGATGTCCGACCGGATGATTTGGGTGCTGTCGTGATCAAGGCACTGATTGAACGGAATCCTTACTTGGAAACCCAGGAAATTGAAGAAGTGGTATTGGGAAATGCAAATCAAGCAGGAGAAGACAACCGCAATGTAGCGAGGATGTCGGCATTGCTGGCAGGTCTGCCAGTTCAGGTAGCTGGTACCACGATTAACCGGCTATGTGGTTCAGGGCTTGATGCCGTAATGTATGCGGCAAGAGCAATTGCAGTGGGTGATGGAAATATTTTCATAGCAGGCGGGACGGAAAGCATGACAAGAGCACCACTTGTCATGGCCAAACCGAATCAAGCATTTCCGAGAGGCAATATGGAACTGCAGGATACGACAATTGGTTGGCGTTTTACCAATGAGAAGATGAAGGAAATGTATGGAACGGATTCGATGCCCCAAACAGCTGAGAATATCGCGCGTCAGTATAACATCACACGTGAAGATCAAGATTTGTTTGCTTACCAAAGCCAGCAACGTGCCAAAAAAGCATTGGAAGAAAATCGATTTACAGAAGAAATTGTCCCGGTCGTTTATAAGGATCGGAAAGGGAATACGGTAACAGTAGATCAGGATGAACATCTCCGGCCAGACACGACATTGGCAAAGCTTGCACAACTGAAACCGATATTCGATGGGGGAACCGTTACAGCCGGGAACGCTTCAGGAGTCAATGACGGGGCCTCCGCTTTACTTCTCATGAGTGCAGATAAAGCGAGGGAATTAAACGTAACACCATTAGTCAAATACATTGCAGGTGCAACAGCCGGACTTGAACCCAATATGATGGGACTCGGTCCGATTTACGCGTCCAGGAAAGTGCTGAAACGAGCTGGATTGCGCACCAGTGAAATTGGATTGGTTGAATTAAATGAAGCGTTTGCCTCCCAATCCCTGGAATGCATGAATCAATTGGGTTTTGAAAATATAAAAGTAAATGTAAATGGTGGAGCAATCGCTTTTGGACACCCACTGGGTGCAAGCGGCGCGAGAATATTAACGACCCTTTTATATGAAATGAAAAAACAGAATGTACAATATGGACTAGCAACCATGTGTATTGGTGTAGGACAGGGAATTGCAACGATCATTGAAAATATATCGGAATAAAACAACCAATAATGCTGTCCCTCAAGTGAGGTTCTCTTTTAGTGAAAAAGACGAATTTTCACAAGAGCTGGACAGTTTTTTATAAGGAGGATTACTATGGCTTCAATTTTATTTAGAAAAGATGGCCACATTGGATATGTAACGATCCATCGGGAAAAAGCATTAAACTGCCTAGATTTTCAAACACTTCAAGAGCTACAGGAGGTAATAGATTCAATCAGCCTAGATCTGGATGTACGTATTGTGATTTTCACTGGGTCCGGAAATAAATCTTTCAGTGCAGGCGCAGATTTAAAGGAACGGAAATCACTTTCGGAAACTGAAGTACGAAGAAATGTAGAAGCAATCAGGGAGGTGTTTTCCAGTATTGCAAATCTCCCTCAGCCTACGATTGCCGCAGTAAATGGATATGCGTTCGGTGGTGGATTTGAACTGATGATTGCCTGTGATTTCACGATAGCCGCACAAGGTATACTGATGGGACTGACTGAAACGAGCTGGGCAATCATACCGGGGGCTGGCGGGACGCAACGACTGCCAAGACTCGTTGGGGAAATGAAAGCAAAAGAACTGATTTTCACGGCAAGAAAGTTCACGGCAGAAGAAGGTTTGGAACTCGGCATCGTTTTAAGAGTAGTTGAAAAAGAAAATCTACTCAGCAGTTGTGAACATCTGGCCTCTGAGATAATGAAAAATGGTCCTGTGGCCATTAAACAAGCAAAATATGCCATTTCAACCGGAATGAATACGGACATTCAGACAGGTCTCGCAATCGAGTCCAAAGCGTATGAGCTGGTGATTCCAACAATAGACCGAATGGAAGCTTTGAACGCATTCAGCGAAAAACGGAATCCAGTATTCATCGGAAAATAATTTTCATTTTCCCAATATAACGATATAATGAAAGAAAGGATGAATCTTGAAATATGACAACTAGCAAAAAAAAGAAAGAGTGAACCGAATTGGCAAATACACAATCCATGATTTTTACAATATATGGTGATTATATCCGGCATTACGGAAACAAAATATGGATTGGGAGTTTAATCCGGCTGTTAAAGGAATTTGGCCACAATGAACAATCGGTGAGAGTATCCGTTTCAAGAATGATGAAGCAAGGATGGATCGAATCAGAGAAAAAAGGCAATAAAAGCTACTATTTTTTGACCCAGCGCGGTGAAGCACGTATGGAAGAGGCGGCTATTCGCATTTTCAAATTGACGCCGGATGAGTGGGATGGAAAATGGCGTATGCTTATGTATACGATTCCTGAAGACAAGAGGCAGGTACGCGATGAACTTCGTAAGGAACTATTGTGGAGTGGATTTGGCAGCTTTTCAAATGGCTGCTGGATTTCACCCAATAATCTTGAAAAAGAAGTGAAACTGCTCATAGAGAAGTATGAAATTCAGGCCTACACTGATTTCTTTGTTGCTTCTTATAAAGGACCGCAAGTGGAAAGAACCCTGGTGGAAAAAAGTTGGCCACTCCAGGAAATTGAAGGGAAATATCAAGAATTCATCACGACCTATAGTAAAAATTTCATTGTCCACCAAAGCATGATGAGTAAAGGTCAAATGACCGAAGCTGAATGTTTTGTAGAACGTACGAAGCTAGTCCATGAATACCGTAAGTTCCTGTTTGCGGATCCAGGTCTACCAAAGGAATTGCTACCGGAAGTATGGACTGGTCATCATGCAGCTCTTTTGTTCGAACAATATTATAAGTTGCTCGCGCAATCGGCCAGTAAGTTTTTTGAGGAAGTATTCCAGGAAGACAACGATATGCAATGGAAAAATAAATCCTATGACGCTGATGATCACCCACTGATGAGTGATTAAGAATCATATCCATCCAATTGAAAAACTGGGCGCCAATTCCTTGGCAACCCAGTTTTTTTATTTGTTGTTAGTGTTCTGGAGGATTTCACGGTAGTCATATCCTTTTTGAACGTAGGTATCAATCGATAGTTGGATAATTTCAAAGTCTTTGTCGCTCAATTCCCTTACCACTTTTCCGGGCGAACCCACTACCAAGGAACGTGGAGGAATTTTCTTTCCGGGAGGAATCAATGTATTGGCACCGATGATGCATTCTTCCCCGATGTCCGCATGATCCAGTATCGTGGACCCCATGCCTATAATCGAACGACTGCCCACCCTGCAACCATGTAAAATCACGTTATGCCCGACGGTCACTTCATCCCCTACAATGACTGGAGCATCTTCGTATAAATGAATGGTTGAATTGTCCTGAATGCTGCATCTTTTTCCAATTGAAATGAGACCTTCATCTCCACGCAATACCGCATTGAACCATATGGTGGATTCTTCTCCTACCACCACTTCCCCGATGATTTTGGATCCAGGTGCTACGAAAACCGACGGATCCAGTATAGGTGTTTTCCCTTTAAACGAAATGATCACTGTTCATTCCCCCAATAATTAAATTATCGCAATTGTCTTTCATTTATATTTACTATAACATATTCTAGTAGAGGTGAATAAAAAATGAAACATTTATGTGACTTGCTTCAGATAGATCTCCCAATTATTCAGGGGGGGATGGGCAATATCAGCAATGCGCAGTTATCCTCAGCCGTATCTGAGGCTGGAGGCTTAGGC
>Ga0209013_10001339_pt1 | contig 22734 bp, 16 predicted proteins | sample Cruoilmetagenom2_FD_187291 | JGI IMG/M metagenome (GOLD analysis project Ga0209013, IMG submission 187291) | Oil polluted marine microbial communities from Coal Oil Point, Santa Barbara, California, USA - Sample 2 (SPAdes) (version 2) | ecosystem: Environmental > Aquatic > Marine > Oil seeps ... | reverse complement strand
TACACGCGCTCAAGCGTGGCAGGCGTTTCCTTGACGGGTTCTTGAGGTTCTGTCATGTTTTTCCCTTTAGTGGATTATGAATTCTCCAGTAGAAGGGGATGTTTGTTCCCCTTCTACTGGAGAATTTCAAAGATCGCAAATGGTTTCCTAATGGTTATTGCCACCTTTCCCATTGCCATTACCTGGACCAGCCCATAATGGGCGCCCATTGGGATCGCGCAGCATCACGCGTGCCCCCGTTGATGTTTGTGTGATATCACCGGCGATGAACTGTCCGCCTTCGTAGTAGCCTACCAAAGTCACTTCATCACCAACAACAAATGAAACGCCTTGCCCGGCAAAGAATCGCGGCTGACCGGTTTGGATGGACAGTAAATCCCCTTCGGCAGTACTGACTGTCATATTACCTCCCTGGAAAGCCATCAGGGTTCCATTGATTGTGACCCATTCATCAATCTGAACCTGTGGTTCAGGGCTGCGTTCCCCGTCCACCTGACCTGTATCCCCACCACGATTCTGGCCTCGACTGTTATCGACGCCACCGCTCCAGAGCGGCTGTCCTTCCTCAGTCCTCAGCTGCAGCTCCTGGTCCTCGGAAATCGTTACATTGAAGGCGTGTATCATGCCAGCGTTTTCGGTTCCTTCTACAGATACCTGCGCTCCGATTTCCAGCGTGGCTGCCTGCGCCTGCCAGTAATCTGTAGGACTGAGTTCAATGTAAAAGTCACCATTTTCTGTGGTCAGCGTAAATCCGGTTTCATCCAGATCGGTGATCGTACCATCAGCCTGCCACGGTTGCCCCATGTTCTCCTGGGCGTTCATTTGTTGGCTGTTCTGCTGGACAGGGCTGAGTTCTTGTTGATCATTGAGAGGTGAGATCGAAGAAACGGTTTCATCGTCTCCCGCATAAGCCCGATACACCAACATGCTCGCGCCAGCGCCAATTACTGTAACCAGTAGAATTCCGATAATAATCTTCTTAAACATAATTTTTCTCCTTTGCTTCTTGTTTGTGAATGCAAGGATAATTTTTATTGATGAAGAAGTTGTGAAGATTATGTGATGAATTTATGGATAATGTGATGTTTACTCAACTTCCCCCACAATGTCCAACTAGAGAAAAAGCTGCTCCAACAGGAGCAGCCCAATGTTGTTATATTATCTCACCTGCAATCCGCGCACCAACACCCTTCTGCGGTGACCCCGCTTGCGGTGCTCAAAGAGATACACCCCCTGCCAGGTGCCCAGGCTGAGTTTCCCGCCATCAATCGGGATGGTCAGGCTGGTGTCGGTCAGCATTGCGCGCATATGGGAGGTGGAGTCATCGGCGCCTTCTAATGTGTGCCGGTACCAGGACTGGTTCTCGGGCGCCAGGCGCTCTAAAAATTCTTCCAAATCCAAACGAGCGGTAGGGTCGTAGCTTTCGCTGATCACCAGGGAGGCGCTGGTGTGGGGCATGTATAGGTAACACATGCCTTCTTGAACATCCCAGCTGCGAATCAATCCGTGGATAGAGTCCGTGAAGGGATACAGCCCTTTGCCGTTGGTGGGTATTTCTAAAGTGTCGTTGAACCAGTCCATGGCGAGTCCACTGCAATAGTAGAGACGCAGAAAAGCTGCGTCTCTACTGCTGCGAATTTAATATTCGTCTTTCAGGTATTTATCAAACCAGCGCTGGATGTGGTTGAGTCGTTCGATGCGCCGGTCGGTGCGTCCACCGCGCGAGAGACCGTGGAACTCGTCCGGAAAGCGCACCATCTCGCTGTCGACGCCCAATTTTTTCAGCGCCACAAAGACCTGTTCGCCCTGCTCAATGGGGCAGCGCAGGTCATTCTCGCTGTGGATGACTAAAGTGGGGGTCTTTGCGTCGCCGATGTATTTGATCGGGGATTGATCCCAAAACATCTGCAGGTTTTCGAATGGGGGCTGGTTGCCAAAGACCTGCTGGAAGCTCCAGTTGAAGTCGCTGGAACCCCACATGCTGATCAGGTTGCTGACGCAGCGCTGCGTGACGGCTGCTTTGTAGCGCTCCGTGTGGCCGATGATCCAAACGGTCATGTAGCCGCCGTAGCTTCCGCCAGTCACGCCCATACGTTTTGCGTCAATGTAAGGCTGCTCGGCGATAAAATCCGTCCACGCCATCAGGTCCCGGTAATCAGCGTTGCCCCAGTCTTCGTGAATAGCGCCGGCGTGCTCTTCGCCGTAGCCGCGGCCGCCGCGCGGGTTACTGAAGTGCACCACGTACCCCTGCGCTGCCAGGTAATAAAACTCGTGGAAGAAGTAATAGCCATACTGGGTCAAGGGGCCTCCGTGGATTTCCAGGATGGAGGCGTATTTGCTCTGTAAATCAAACCCTGGTGGTTTCAATATCCAGCCTTGCAGATCGTTGCCATCCGGGCCTTTGATCCAGTGAGTCTCAATCGTGCCCAGGTCGATGTCGTCCAGCAAACGTTCGTTGTGGCTGCTTATCTTGCGGACCGTACCGTTGGCTTTATCTTTGATGTAAACCTGACCAGGATCGTAAAGTGTGGCGTAAAAGTAGGCCAGGCGCTCTTGGTCACGGTCAAATGAAAAACTACCCGTGACGCTGCCATCACCCTGGGGTGTTTTTTCGTCTACAACGGTCATCAAATTTTCGCCATCGATGGAAATGGTTTTGAGGATCGAGCTGCCGTGCAGCGCAATGGGGAAATACAACCTTTGGCTGTCATTGGACCAGACGGACGGCATATTTTCGGGCTGCCCCATGTCGTTGATCGTCGATGCGTCTACGTGCAAATCGAGCTTCTCTGTAAGAAAACTGGCTGACGCTGACCCATCGAGTGGGACGATCCATAAGCCGCGGTTTTTGTACCAGGTCCCCTTGCCGTCCTGCCCATAATAGGCGATCCATTTCCCGTCAGGAGAGCAGCTGGGCAGTGTTTTTTCACCGGGTGGGGCATTAATCTCGCTGATATCGCCGCCATCTGCGGAGACCACATAAAGACCGATGTTATCGGGATCGAAATCTGGGTTATCACCGCGGTTGGAGGTAAAGACGATCGTCTTCCCATCAGGTGACCAGGCGGGGTTCATCTCATCGAAAATTGGATGATCGGTTATCTGCCTGGCTTCGCCGGATTGGGCGTCCACGATCCAGAGGTGCGTACGTTCCTTAGGCAGGTATCCGTAGCCGTCGAGTTTATAAAAGACGCGCTCGTAGTTACGGACCACAGTGCCCAGTTTTTTCTTCTGTTCGTCCTCCTCGCGCTCCAGTACATCGGAATCGGTCTTGCGCACCGTACACACGAATTGTGACCCATCGGGGGACCAGACAAATCCACCGATTTCGCCTTCGATCTCGGTCAACGGGCTGGCCTCACCGCCTTTGAAGGGGAGCAGGTAAATCTGGGCCGGCTTCTCCGCGTTTCCTCTATTGGAAAGAAAGGCGATCTGGCTGCCATCCGGCGACCAGCGTGGATGGGCATCGTTCTGGTCGCCGTAGGTGAACTGGCGCGGGCTGCCTGTTTGAGTCGGGGCGATCCAGATATTGGTATATTTTTTCTCTTTCTCCTGATCCACGCGCTGGACAGTGTAAACCGCGTTCTCCCCATCCGGGGACAAACGCACATTGGAGACTATTTGGATGTCGTAAAGGTCTTCTGCGGTGATGGTTCTTTTTTTATTTGGGGGCATTAAGGGCTCCTATATTCTGGATTAATGGTGGTGTGTGTTTGAGCGCAGGAATTATAATATGGATGTTGTCTACTTGGTAATATATTAAAGCAGTGTATAGATTTTTATGTTATTTTGTGTGCGCGTCGCATATGCACACCCAAAATAACACACATTATAGGAGAAAGCCATGATAACGTCTCAAGAGATAGCCGATTCGTACGCCCTCAACATGCGTCTCATCAAGCTGCAAACAGATGGTCTCAGTCACGATGACTGCCTGGTGCAAACGGCATACAATATCAACAGTCTCAATTGGGTCCTGGGTCACATTGCTGTTAATCGTGACAATGTACTGCGTGCATTGGATGAAGAACCGCTGCTGAGCGACAGTGAATCTGCCCGTTACAAACGGGGCTCCGAACCGGTGAAAGCGGATGATGGCTTGATACTGCCACTGGAGAGTCTGTTGGAAGTCCTGGAGCGAGGTCAAGACACGATAGCTGAGTTATTAAACCATCTGTCAGTTGAAGACATGGATCGAGAGATCCAATCCGGCGAGAATACTGTCTCGTTAGGCAGCCGGTTGTTTGGCCTTTACTTCCACGACACCTACCACACCGGTCAAACTGACCTGCTGAGACAGGTGGCTGGAAAGAACGACGCAGTGATCCGTTAAAATCAATTGTCGAAAAACCGCAGCAGCTTAATGCTTCATCCAGGTAGAGTATTACTCCCACTGGGTTTGGGCACCGCGCTCTCCTTGATGGGAGATGCGACACTGTACACTGTGCTTCCAACGCACACCGCGGCCGCGGGAATAACTTTGAGCGGGGTGGGGATCATCCTCAGCGCCAATCGAATAATACGCTTGTTCCTCAATGGTCCCACAGGCGTTGCCTATGATCGATCCCCCCGGCGAGGATTGTTCATAACGGCCTTGTTCATCGGCGTACTGTCTACGATCATCTATGCGGCCACGTCCGGATTTTGGCCCCTGCTGGCTGGCAGGCTGCTGTGGGGCGTGGCCTGGGCCGGGATCTGGGTGGGAGGAACGACGATCATCCTGGATGTGACCACGGACCAGGATCGCGGGCGGTGGACGGGTTTGTATCAGACCTGGTTCTTCCTGGGAGCGGCGTTTGGCGCCTTTAGCGGGGGTGTGCTCACGGATTGGTTGGGCTTTACCACCACCATGTGGATCGCCGCCGCCGTTTCTGCCATTGGCGGGTTGGCTGCGCTTTTCTTTTTGCCTGAGACTCAGCCAATAACGAATCCTTTAAAAGGGAGCTTAGTTAAGGGAAAGCTGCCCGGCCCGCGCTCCAATCCCAGATTGTGGATTGCTGCTTCTGTGCAGGGCATCAACCGCTTCGTCACAGCTGGCGTACTGGCCGCGACAATCGCTCTGCTGGTTCAAGATCGTGCCGCGAATTTCCAGATTGCGCTTGGAGTCGCCACAATGACAGGTATACTCCTGGGCTACCGCACAGTGATCAGCATGATCTCTGCCCCAATGGCGGGATCTCTTTCGGATAGGCTCGGTGGGCGCTGGCTGGTCACCTTGGGCGGGCTGCTGCTCGGTGCATTGGGTATGTTCCTGATGGTGAGACCTGACCCGGGAACACTAATAATCGGGATAAGTCTGACCGCCATTTCGGGCGGCAGCGTACAAACGTTGGTTACCGCATTGACGGGAGACTTGGTTATTGAGGCGCAGCGTGGTCGCGCCATCGGCTTGCTGCACACCGCCGGCGACCTGGGCAGCGCTCTCGGCCCGATCACTGCATACGCCCTGCTGCCCTGGATCCAGCTCACCGGTGTTTACATCCTCTGCGCAGGTGTTTTGACATTTGGAGCAGTGATGGCACTTTGGGTATTTCGAAGCGAGCGCCATCACGCGAACCGATCTGGAGTGTGAACCAGGCGTGATTTGGTAAAAACAGGATTCATATTGCCACGGAGGAAGGAAAAAAATATGCCCTTATCATTTGATATGCCCCTGGAGGAACTGCGCACCTACGAAGGAAGCAACCCGCGCCCCTCGGATTTCGATGAATATTGGGACCAAGCACTGAAAGAGATGCGCGCAATCGATCCGCAAATCGAGCTGGTCCCGGCGGATTTCAATACTGATTATGCGGAATGTTACCATTTGTATTTCAACGGTGTACGAGGCGCGCGTATCCACGCCAGGTTTCTGCGTCCTCGTAAAGCCGAACAGCCTCACCCGGCAGTCCTCATGTTCCACGGGTATTCCATGAATTCAGGGGATTGGTTGAGCAAACTGCCTTACGTGGCGCAGGGATATTCTGTTGCGGCTCTGGACAGCCGCGGACAAGGCGGCCTGTCGCAGGACACGGGAGGTACCACGGGATGGACGTTGCGGGGACAAATCGTGCGCGGTTTGGATGACACTCCTGAAAACATGCTCTTCCGGCACATTTTCCTGGATACCGCCCAGCTGGCAAACATTGTTATGGATATGCCGGAGGTCGATGCGAGCAGGGTGGGAGCGACTGGCGGCAGCCAGGGTGGAGGGTTATCGTTAGTATGCGCCGCTTTGGAGCCATGCATCAAGCGCCTCGCACCTACGTTTCCATTTCTGTGTGATTACAAGCGTGTGTGGGACCTCGATTTAGGCGAGCGTGCATATGAAGAACTTAAGGTATGGTTCCGCCGCTTTGACCCGCGTCATTTGCGCGAAGATGAAGTCTTCGAGAAGCTCGGATATATCGATGTGCAGTTCCTGTGCCCGCGGATTAAAGGGGAGGTATTGTTGGCTGTTGGATTAATGGACCAGGTATGTCCCCCATCGACGCAGTTCGCGGCTTACAATAAAATCACGTCTGAAAAATCTCTGATGACTTACCCCGACTTTGGGCACGAAGAATTGCCATACCGTGCGGAAGAGATCTTTAGGTTTATGGGTGGGCTTTGATCCTTATTGTTTGACGAGCCACAAGATGCGATCGTAGGAAAGCCCATAATGGATTAGCACCAGGGCGCCGTAGACCATGCTGACCGTGACGTATCCCATATCATAAATGGCCCAGGTGCCAAACCCGAACAGAGCCAGTTCGAGCAATAAGCGGATGATGCCGGGCGTGCGCACGGGCGATTTTCCAGATCGACTGGGGTCGCCGGATACCGCGAAGGTGCCCCATAGGATTGCGGCGATGAGAGGCACACCCAGCGCAAACACAAACCTGAGGAAGCCGTCCCCCTGGCGCCAACCCCAAAGGGCCATGGCCACAAACATGATGATTTCAAGTACAAAGCGCAGCGCTAAGTTTATTGGATTTGAACCCATATAGAAATTCTCCAGATTGAGATTACATCATAACAAAAAAGAGGTAAGAATTTTACCGCTGTGGACATCTAATTGTAAAGGTCAACCAGACCCTTTTTTCTTCTCCTCCTCTCAAATGGGGCGGCTGGCTCAAACCACAGCTGCCCCGTTTGAGTTTTCGGGTGTTTTTAGGTTGATATTTCCTATTATAAAAGTCTTACTATATAATACACCCTTACAAGATAAAATATGCCTGTGAAATGTCGACCCGGATTTATTGTAGAGGTAATTCATGAAACAAAGTAAGGTTCTTCCTGATCTCCGCATGTTGCCAACGGAACTGCTGCTCCCACATGAAGAAGCGGACCCGCGGCGTATTGAGAAACTGGGCCAGAGAATAAAGAAAGAGGGAGTCTTGAAGAATCCGCCCGTTGTGGCGCAGCTGCCGGACAGCAGTAATTATGTCGTACTGGATGGCGCGAACCGGGTGATGGCGTTCTACGCGCTGGAAATTCCGCACATTGTTGCTCAGCTGGTCAGCTACGACGATCCTGGTCTCGTGCTGGATACCTGGTACCATGTTGTGTCAGGCCTGGAGCTGAACGAGTTCGATGAGGCGATCATGTCGGTCGGCGATGTGTGTTTACAGGAGAGCAGCCTGGCCGAGGCACGACGCGCACTCGAAACCGAGCAGGCGCTGGCTTATATAGTCAGCGAGACCAGCGTCAGGATCGTATCCTGTCCGGATGATCAACACGACACACGAGAGATCCTGGTTGATATCGTAAACACCTACAAGGGGCGGGCTGACATTTATCGGGCTTCAAATGATGTCTGGGAAAAGCAGAAGCCCTATTATCCGGACATCACGGCCCTGGTCATTTTCCCGCGCTACCGGCCGCAGGATATTTTTTACATCGCCCAAAACGGGTTCAAGGTCCCCACCGGGATCACGCGCCATATCATCCCCGCCCGGGCATTGAATATCAACATTCCCCTGGATGTCCTCGACTCAGATCGCTCTTATGAGGACAAACGCCAGTGGCTGAAAGAGTGGCTTATGGAGCGCATGTCGTCCAATGCCATCCGCTATTACGCGGAGTCCACTTTTTCGTTCAACGAATAAAGATTGCTCTTTCTGAAGGAGGGGAGTGCACTATAAAATCATGACACATCCCGAATTAAATCTAAGACACCTACCTTCGGATCCACCGCCCGGCGACTGATCCTTCGCTCACTCAGGACATGGTTACGCCAACGAGAGGCACGAAACCCACCTTCATGGGTTGCTACTTATTCCCAATTTTCCCGAAATTCATAGTCGAATAACAACAAGCATCTGACAAGATAGCAATTTAAATTAATTTTGGGTGAGTCACGCTTTCTATCAATTGCCGGTTATACTTTCTAAAAAACAGTAGGATGTGATCTTCATGAAGATTGGTTTGATTGGCAGCGGCGGTCGTGAGCACGCCATAGCAAATGCGCTCGTACGAAATCAAAAACGCGATTCGCTTTACGTCTTTGCGGGCCACAAAAATCCGGGTATCGAGCGCCTCGCTGAAAACATAGCCATTGGGCCTGTTACTGACGTCAACAGTATCCTGGGGTATTTTGAAAAGGTTGATGTTGACTTCGTAATCGTAGGCCCCGAAGTCCCGCTTTTAGCCGGCGTGGTAGATGCGCTGCGCGGGGACGGCATCCCAACCGTCGGTCCCACCAGGGCACAGGCGCGCATCGAAGGGGACAAAGCCTTCATGCGGGATATGATCCAGCGCCGGGTCGGTTGGGGAATCCCCGATTGGCGGTTGCTCAGCGACCGTCAGGGTGCGTCTGATTTTATCGCGCAGGTGGGCGAGGTGGCGGTAAAGCCGGTCGGCCTGACGGGCGGTAAAGGCGTGCGGGTGATGGGCGTTCACATGGACGGCGTGGGTGAAACCCTGGACCTGGTTGAGGCTTGGATCGAAAGTGATGGCCGCGTGCTGCTGGAGGAACGCCTGGTGGGTGAGGAGTTCTCGCGTATGGTCTTCATATCGGATGAAAAGATCGTGCCCATGCCGCTCGCTCAGGACTTCAAGTATGCATACGATGGGGATACCGGCGGCATGACCGGCGGCATGGGATCCTACACGATGGCGGATGGCGGTATGCCGTTTGTAGAGCCCGCTGATATTGAACAAGCGGACCGCATGATCGAGGAGACTGTGGCCGCGTTGGTCGCAGAAACGGGCGATGACTATCGTGGTTTTCTCTACGGTCAATTTATGATCACCGCCGGTGGTATCCGGGTGATCGAGTACAACGCCCGCCTGGGTGATCCAGAAGCGATCAACGTCATGCTCACCCTGCAAGGGGATACCGCGGAGCTGCTGCACCAGGTCGCTGTGGGTGAATTGGATAGCGATCGGGTGACATTCGCTCCCCGGGCTTCGCTGTGTAAATACCTGGTGCCGGCCGGATACCCGGAGAACCCGGGTGATCCAATATCCTTCACTTTGGATGAGTCGAAAGTAAATGAAGCGGGATTTTCCGTTGTGTTCGCTTCAGTAGAAAGGGACGGTGCAAAGTACCGTACGTTGGGCTCGCGCACGGTGGCCATCGCCGGACTGGGCGCCGAGCCGGATACCGGGCCGGTTACCAGCCTGGGAGAGATAAGCCGGCAGATGGAGGAACTGTTAGCCGTGGTTGAACCACCAGGGCTGCGCCACCGCCAGGACGTGGGCGATGCGGACGTTATCCGCGAAAAAGTGGAGAGGATGAAACGTCTACGAGCGGGGAGGAGGGACTGAACATGGACGATCTGGATATTGGTTTGCTGGCGGAATTATGCGGCGCGCCCGGGCTGGCTGGACGGGAAAGCCGCGTGGCGGAGATCATTCGGAAAGCGCTGCCCTCCTCATCCTGGGAGTTGCATTCCGACAATTTGGGAAACCTGATTGCCCATCTTCCCGGTGACGGGCGTGAAGTTATGCTCGTGGCGCACATGGACGAGGTTGGTTTGATCGTGCGCCGCATCACGCCGGATGGCTACATGTTGGTAGAGCGGCTGGGCGGTATGAGCGTGCGGGCTTTGCCTGGCAGCCGGCTTGATCTATGGACCAAAAATGGTCCCATCTCAGCGCAGGCGGGAATCCTGCCAGCGCATCTCGACAACCGGGACTCATTGGATTTGAGCGATATCTACATCGACATCGGCGTCAGTTCCCGCGAGGCCGCTGAAAGAATGGGCGTGCGCGTGGGCGATGGGCTGACCTGGTCGGCTCCTTTAGAACAGCAGGGGGATCATCATGTGATCAGTAAAGCGCTCGATGACCGTCTGGGCTGCCTGATATTGATAGCACTGGCGCAAAGGGTGTTGACCCGCCAACCAGAGTGTGATCTCACCCTGGCGTTCGTCGTGCAGGAGGAGACGAGCCTGATGGGTGGGGTGCCGGTTGTGAACAGCGTATTACCCGATATCGTGATCGGTGTGGACGGCACCCTGGCTTTCGATACTCCCGACCTGCAGGGTGAGGGTAGCGACATACGCCTCGGCGCGGGACCGGCGATCAAACTGATGGACGCCATCCGCGGAAAGACGGGCTCCTTCGTACCGGATTGGGGTTTGGCCGAAAAAATCAGGGAACTTGCGGAGCAGAATGATATCCCACTGCAGGTGGAAGTTGCGGTTGGGTTAAGCACGGCTGTGACCCCATTGCCCTTCGTCGGGCAGGGTATCCGGACGGCCGCCCTGTCCATCCCCATACGTTACCACCACACGCCAATTGAAACCGCGGACGTGCATGATGCTTTGAACCTGCTGGAACTCTTATACAATTTCTTAAATCACATACACACGTAATATTCTGCTGATCAAGCAGCGAACAGAATACTTTTTATCTCTTTAGCGAACTCGTCGCTCTCATCATCCGGCGTGAGGAAATCGATCTTTTGCGGGTCATCTATCCCCAGGCCCAGTTCCATCGCGCGGGCGATCTGCTCCTGTCCGAACACCGGTCCCTTGCTGACCTGGCGCGTGGTGCCGTAACGGCGCAGCAAGGCCACCCCGATGGCATCGATTGCGATGCGGTCGGTTCCGGCGATCACCACCTCTGGCGTGACCAGTTTACCCCTGGCCGGACCATCTGACACGAAAGCTTCTACGCCATCCAGGACGACCAAGACCGGATTGTAAGCGCTGTTGATCTCGGCGATTTTCCTGCGCTGGTGGCGGGAAAGGTGCAGTTCGTGCATGTAATCGTGCCTGTCGCCTGGCACTTTCTTTGCCACCATGCCGACGGAGTTTTTCAGCGACATGGTGAAATGGCCGCCGAATTTGTGGGTCTTCAAGCAGCAGGTCGACACCAATGCCTCGGCCTCCAGGCAGGGTTTGGCGAAATAAAAACCACCTTTCCAATGGCAGTCGGGAGGTTGTATTTTTACCCAGTCTTCTGCGCCTAATTCATCAAAGACTACCGTGCCCACACCCAATTCTTCCGCCAGGTCAAAGATACCCAACGTATGCATCACCTGGCGCGTGTTCCCCATACCGCTGCGGTCGCCGATCGTGATTGATCCGGCGCCCATTTCATCTAATTTAAGAATCAGGCTGCGCAGAACGTCCGGGTGTGTGGAACCGGGCGGAGGGTCGGCGCTGTTGAAGTTGGGCTTGAGGAACACACTTTTGCCGCTTACCGGGTTGATTCCGAGCAAATCGATGGCCCGGCGTACGCCCGATGCCCTGTCGCTCGTTTTTACGAAAGCCACCTGTGCGACGCCTGCCGGTGCTGTGGTGGTTGGGGTAGAGGTTTGAGTCGCTTCCATCGAAGTTTCCTTTTCTGGGCTGGGTTTGGTTGAATCTATTGGGGAGGTCGCGGCGCCTGGATAGGGCGTTGTCCCTTCAAGGGTTGGGGTTAAGCCAACTCTTGAGCAGGCTTGCAGTAATGCTGAGACTGCTGCCGCGGCCCCCACAGCAACCGCTCTGCGGATGAACTCTCTGCGGCTGAGATGGGAATTGCTCTTCATACTCTAATAGTTCGTCACGTTGAATTGAATTCCATGTCTACCACTAAGGCACAAAGGCACTAAGGAACACGAAGTAAAAAACTCTTTGTGTTTTCTTTGCGACCTTGACGAACTTCGTGGTGAAAAAATGTTCGAGCAGGATTGCTAACTCTGCATACCAGTAGAAACGGTGATTGCAAATCGCCTCAGAGCGGGGACTACATGTACTCGCGGAACTGCAGACCGTGGCGGTTGCGGGCGTCCAGCCAGGCCTTGCGCAGCATCTCGTACACATCCTCAGGGTGGGCGATGTTGCGCAGGACGATGGTCGGGTCTGACGGGTCGTGCCCCCGGACGACGACATCGCCGATACCCAGCATGCGCTCGCGGATGCCCTGCTTGTAATCGATGTCCTGGATGCGGATCAACTCGAAGTTTTCTATATTGCGCGATAGGAAACCGGTGATGATCTTTATGCGCTCGGAAGTCACCACGTAATCCTCCACCATGGAGAGGAAGGGCCTGCCTTCCCAGAGTATGGGCTCATCGTGATCGTCTCCGGTTAAATCACTGGGTGCTCCTTGAACTTCTTCATCCAGTATCTTGTCCATCGCCAGCATCACGTTATCGGCGATCTTGTCGACAAGTTCGTCTTGCTGGGCCTGCGGTATGCCTGACAGATCGGCATCGCTTTGCGCTACTGCCTGCCAGATGCTGCCAATTATTTGGGCGCGTATTTTTTCGATTGACATAATTTTTCCTTTCTGTTGGTAGAAATTATAAATACAATTCTACACCATCTTGTTCGGCTAACATATGAATCAGATGTGAAAATGCTTACTCTATTTGATTTTCGTTTTCTTCCCTGGTGTCACCTGGTAAACTAACCGCCACAGGTGGAGCTGGTCATAAGGCACCTGCTCATCGAGCGCATCGAATACGGGCTTCAATCGATGCACGCCCAGTTCATCAAAGCACCGTGATACTCTCTCCCTGGCTGCCTGAGAAAGTGTGCTTGCTTCTATTAATCCGTCCCTTCGCAGCGGTCTTCCTTCATTGAATGCATTTCTAAGGTGGTTGAGAACTGTCCCTTGGCGGAGGTCCAGTTCGCGCGCTATGGCAGCGAGCGACTCGCCCGCCTGGAATCGCTCCCAGATGTAGTCCATCCGTTTGGATATCTTTCTGGGCGGTTTGATGGGCGGCTTTTGTACAGTTTTGATCTCATTTTGTTCGCAATAATCCTTGATTACCGGTAAGAAATGTGGTCCATACCGCTCCACCTTTCGCCCTCCGACACCGTGGATTTGACCCAGGGTTTCTGGCGTCTGTGGGAAGAACTTTGCCATCTCGACCAGGGAGCGGTCGTGGAAGATCAGGTACGGAGGCAGGCCGTTCTCACTTGCCAGTCTTGCCCGCAGGCTGCGTAGTTCTTCAAACAGTGTCCTGTCGTAATCCAGGTCGTCCAAAGCAGCCTGTGCTCCAGTTAAATCCCCCGGTAAAGTTCCCCGGACGCTGCCACCTTTCAGGACAGCTTTTCCTTGAGTGGTCACTTTCAGGCTGCCGTGGGGTTTTGTGCGTTCCAGCAGCCCCTGCTGCAGGAGCTGGCCGGCAATGTGCCGCCACTGTGTCTCAGAATACCCTCGGCCAACGTTGTAGATGTCTAACTGCTCGTGTTTGAACTGCAGCACCTTTTTTGCTTTCGACCCCCGCAGGACGCTGATGATGTGCAGCATGCCGAATATTTCGCCCGTCTGTCGGGCGCAGGAGATGAACTGTCCCGCCGGGATGGTCAGGTCCACCTGCTCGTGAGAGCCCTCATCAGCAGCCGGGTCTTCCTTTTCAAGGGCTGCCGTGAGGACGGAACTGCGGCTTTGGCAGTTGTCGCACGCCTCGCAATCTTCCTCGATGTGCGCCTCACCGAAGTAGGCCAGCAGCGGTACCCGACGGCAGGTCATTGCATCCAGATAGGCCAGCAAAGCGTCCAAGCGTTTCCTGGATCCGGCTTGTAATTTGGGGCCCTGTTGGTTGATGAAGAAGTTGATCGTCCTTATATCGCTGTACGAATATAATACCAGGCAGTCGGCGCGCAAGCCATCGCGCCCAGAGCGGCCAATCTGCTGGTAGTAATTCTCAAGGTTCTTGGGCAGGTCATAGTGCAGGATGAAACGCACATTGGATTTGTTGATCCCCATCCCGAAGGCAATCGTCGCCACTATGATGATGCCTTCCTCAAAGCGGAAGCGGCGCTGGTTTGCGCGCCGGATATCGCTCTCCATCCCGGCATGGTAGGGCAGCACCGGGTAGTCCATCGCTCCCAACTGCATGGCAAGATTATCGACTTGGTCCCGCGTTGCGCAGTATATAATCCCGGCCTCTCCCGAATGTGCGTCCAGGAAATCCCTAGTCTGTGCCCACGGATTAATTTTATCCGTCACTGATAGGTGTAAGTTGGGCCGGTTGAAGCTGCTTATAAACTCGTTCGCCGCGAGAATACCAAGCGTCTCCTTGATGTCCAGCCGCACACGCTTTGTCGCAGTCGCTGTCAACGCCAGGGTGACGGCCTCCGGCAGCCGGGAGCGCAGGTCCACTAACTGGCGGTACTCCGGCCGGAAATCGTGCCCCCACTCGGAGATGCAGTGCGATTCATCGATCACCAGGCAGTCCACCTCGCAGTTTTCCAGCAGGACGATCGTCTCCGGGCGCAGCAGTGTTTCAGGGGCGGCGTACAGCAGTTTGACTTCGCAGTTCTTGATGCGTCTTACGGTCTCCAGGTATTCGCTGTGTGTCAGTGTGCTGTTCAGGTATACTGCTGGCACGCCCCACTGCTCCAGCTCCAGCACCTGGTCTTCCATCAGTGAGATCAGGGGCGAGACCACCACCGTCAGCCCCGGGAACAGCGTTGAAGGCAGCTGGTAGCACATGGATTTGCCGCTGCCCGTGGGCATGATGGCCAACGTGTTCTCTTTGTGCAGCACTTTTTCGATCACCTCACGCTGAAGGGGAAGGAAATTGGGGTAACCGAACACTTCCTGCAGGACATTCTCGATCTGGGGAATTTTGCCCTCGTAAGTCTGCTTCTGTACTGTGGACGGGCTGTCTGCTTCAGGTCTCTGGCAGGAATCATCCAGGAACCAGCCCGATATTTGTACATAGCAGCGCAGCTCCCCGTCCGGCATATCCTCTGGCCGCCACCAGTGAGCCAGCGACACCCGCATCAGCGTCCCGGCTGGGATTTCCGGGATCGGCTCCTGGAATCCGACAAACGTCAGCGTGCTGCCTCCACTTTCGGTTGGATAGCGGTAGCGGATGCGTTTCTGGTCCTCGTCCCGGGTCAGCGGTTTATCCGGCCGCCAGAACATGGTGCTCCTGCCGGGGATTCCGCTTCGTTCAGCGATATAGAGCGTTCCGGTATTCGTGGCGTTCGTCAGCCCGTCGAAGAGCTCCTCAACGCCTCCGCTGACCGGCGGCATGTGCCCCTCGATGAATTCCGTGATTTGCATGATCGTGCCCGAACGGCTTTTTCGCTCCACGGTCACATTCTCGACATGCGGTGGCTCGCTCTCCGTGTCATTGCGGGTCTCGATTTTCCACACCTCCCCCACCTGGTAATCCATGTTGAAGTGGTCGTCTGTCTCTCGATCCGCGGCGTTCAGCCTCAGTGAACGGCCTTCGAAAGTCAGTCCCCCGACACACGCCCCGCTCCCCATGCGGGTTTTTGCTACAATCACGACTTTCATATTACTCCCCTTCAAGCATGCTAATTATTCCCGCGCATCCTGGCGGGGCTGGCGCCCTGGCCAAGATGGAGCTTTGGCCTGAATAAATTTTCTGGAGAGCTCTCTGGGAATATTCATTCCGGAAGCAGGTGTTCAACGGACGCACCGGTGGCTGCCTGAATTTTTTCCGCCACCAGCGAGCGGTGGCAGGCCTCCGGCTCGCGCTCCACGCAGAATAATGCCAGCACTTTTGTGTCCTCCGGCAGCGTCGTCAAAAAAGTATCCACATCAAAATCGTTCAGTACACCTTCGTGGTACGCATTGATAAAGTCCAGGCTGAGCTGGCTCCTTTTCCGTTTGGCGACGTGCATCTTTTTGTCTTCAGCGTACTGCCGCTGCCTGATCTCTGGTGTTGGCGCCAGGTCCCTCCGGTGGATATATTTAATACCCATCGATTCCAGCTGCCTCTGCAGTCGTTTATGGTTGGCAAAAGCGTAGTCCGCCCCGCGCACGCCGCGCCACCAGCGGATATCGCAGAAAACATCCACACCAGTTTTATCCAGTGTCTCGAAAAATTGCTTGCTTGTGAAACCGTACACCCCAATCGTGATGATCTTCATCCCTGCGCCCCTCTCACACCAGATTTGATTTCGATCGATACTGCAGCGCCTCCGCCAGGTGATTAGGTTCAATCCCCTCACTGCCCGCCAGGTCGGCGATGGTGCGTGCAAGCTTGAGCACGCGGTGGTATGCACGCGCCGAGAGCTGTAACTGGTTCATCGCGGTGCGCATCAGGGAGCTGCCTGTTTCGTCGAGCTGGCAGAACTGCCGCACCTCTGCCGGCCGCATGTCCGCATTACAAGCTATTTTCACAAGGCGCGCTGCACTTTCCGAGTGCGACGCAACTTTCTCCCCTGGTTGAGTAGATTCCGCTGCCTTTTCAAACCTTATCCGCTGCCGCTCCCTGGCTGCCTGCACCCGCTCCTGGATGTCGATGGTCGGTTCCCCGAGGCGGTCGTCGCTCAGCTTTTCGTACTCGACGCGCGGCACCTCGATGTGGATATCGATGCGGTCCAGCAGCGGCCCGGAGATGCGCTTCTGGTATCGCGTGACCGTGCTCGATGAGCAGGTGCAGGCTTTGAGCGGGTCACCGTAGTAGCCGCACGGGCAGGGGTTCATGGCCGCCACCATCTGGAAGTTGGCGGGGAAGGTCAGCGTACCGCGGGCGCGGCTGATCGTGACCATTTTATCCTCCAGCGGTTGGCGCAGCACCTCCAGCACGCGCATGCCGAACTCGGGCAGTTCGTCAAGGAAAAGCACCCCGCGGTGCGCCAGGGAGATCTCGCCGGGGTGCGGAATATTGCCGCCGCCCACCAGCCCGGCGTGGGAGATGGTGTGGTGCGGGGCGCGGAACGGGCGGTTGCGGATCAGAGGTACATCCGGAGGAAGCTGGTCGGCCACGGAGTAGATGCGCGTCACGTCCAGCGCTTCGTCGATCGACATGCGCGGCATGATGCCGGGTATGGCGCGTGCCAGCAGGGTCTTGCCGGCTCCGGGCGGGCCGTTCATCATCACGTTATGCCCTCCCGCGGCGGCCACTTCCAGGGCGCGCTTGACGTGCTCCTGGCCTTTGATGTCAGCGAAATCGGTCAGAACGCTCACCGGCAGCTCTTCGGGCAGGATGGTGGGCTGCACCGGGAGCGGCGCTTCGCCGGATAGGTGCATAAACAGGTCCAGTAGTGTGGGCACTGCGATGACCTCCAGGTCGGGGATCAAGGCGGCTTCGAGGGCGTCGGCTTTGGGGGTGAAGACGCGCTTGATGCCCTGCTCGCGCGCCAGCGCCGCAATGGGCAACACCCCGGGCACATGGCGCACGCTGCCGTCCAACGAGAGTTCGCCCACCAGCAAACTTTCATCCAGGCAATCTACCGGAAGCTGTTCGGTCGCGATCAGCACACCCAGCGCGATGGGCAGATCAAATGAGGGGCCTTCTTTACGCACCGCAGCCGGCGCCAGGTTGACGATCAGTCTTTTTCGGGAGGGGAAGAACAGACCGGCGTTCTTGATGGCCATATAAACGCGCTCGCGGCTCTCCTGCACGGCCGCGTCCGGCAGGCCAACGATGGTGATACCGGGCAACCCCTGCCCATATCCCACCTCGACGTCCACCACCAAACCCTCCAGGCCGATCACCGTGCAGGCGTACACGCGCGCTAACATGCGTTAAGTGTAGATTGGGAGGTTGAAATTGTCAATAAGACATGGAATGTTGAAGTTCCCGGCGGAGTTGGGAAAGATATTGAGGGGAGATAGGGGGTAATCCGTTCATTATCCCCCATTTCTTTCTCACACACCCTGACACGCTATATATGTCTACGTCGATTTTATGAATTGAAACACTAACCTTAGTGTGAAGCGATAGTGCCAACATTAGTCCTGTCTGTAAAAACAACCTCGGCATAGACCATGTGCTTGTCTGAGAAATGCACGCACCAGGAATTTAAACGAGCTTCACAAGGGACCATTGCATAGATAGAGATAGTAAGGGCGCGGCCAAGATAGGCCGCGCCCTTTGTTTATCGACTCACGTTAACTGCGGTTAGTTCGCACCATTAACCGTCAACGGCAGGTAAATCGATTGCATGTAATAGATCATGCCCACCTCGCTGCCAACCGACTCGTTCTCGGCCTTGTCGCGGAAGCGCACATACACCACCGCCAGCTCGCCCCGTTCTGCTTCCAACTGCCAGGGAGCATCCTGCTGGAATTCCTGCCAGACTGCCCCTTCGAAAGACGGATCGTTGCTGATGAGCATCAAAGTGATATCCTCGAAGCTCTCGGTAGCAGCGCCTTCATAGTCGAATGGAACGAAAGTCAGGGTCACGTACAGCTCGTTCGTGAACGGCGCACCCTCGTTGATAATCACCTTGGCCTCCGGGGGCAGGGGGTCTTCGCTGGGCGTCACGCCTTCACTGCTCAATACCGCGCTGGTGATCTCTTCGGCAGCGTTTGTTGAAGGCTCTTGTCCGCCGGTCTCCCCCGCTGGAACGATCACTGCCTCCATCTTGTAAAAGTAGGTCTGGTTGTTGACGAGCTGCGTATCGGAGTAAATGCCCGTCGGAGGCAAACCCGGGTCAAGTTTAACCTCGAAAAAAGGACCTGCTTCGCTTTCCGCCCGGAAGAGCCGCAGGAAGCTGTAGCTGGGCTTGACATCATACCTGAGCAATACACCGCTGTTCAGGGGTCTGACCTGCAGGAAGTCTGGCTTATTGATCTGGTCGTCGCTGGGGTCGAGAGGATATCGCCCATAGTTAACCTCCGAGCCGTCCTTTTCACCCCCATCGTCGGTGTCCGGATCATTGGGGTCAGTTCCGGCCTGGTATTCGCCGTAGTTGTTCAACCCATCCATATCCGGGTCACCTTCCGGATCTTTAACGCCGTACTGTTCCTCGAACGTATCCGGAAGGCGATTTTGATTCTCATCCGGGCCCTCCATCACGGAGAAGGCGCCCAGTGCCTGGCGCTGGAACTTCTCGTGGGTCGCCACTGCCAGTACTCGATAACCACCCTCGTCCTTTGGATTGGACTGAGCATCTTCCCCTTGAGGTTCCACAACGTTGGCCTGGTTCACAACGGTGTACATTCCGGCGTAGAAACCATCATTGGCGGCGCCATCGCCGTGTTCACCGTCGTCGTTCAGGGGCACAAGCGTCTCTGTCCCGTCCGGGGCAATTACATAAGCATTGACCATCGTAACAGTAATGGGTCGCGCAGCTGAGAGAAAAGCGTAGATCGGAACCAGGTTGCCCGTGTAGTAGTTTGTACCCAGCCGGTCGGGCAGCAGCAGATCCAGTGTAATATGGGTACGCCCGCTAACCAGCACCTGGTAGGGCACAGTTTGTTCCTCGCTTCCCAGCCACTTTACGCTCATACTCCAGGTGCCAGGCTCCGGGTTAGGTATGCGCCAGCCCACGTGCCTGTTGGTCGTGTCCTCAAACGAGTACCCCGGGGAGTTCTGATCATAAGTCTTACCGGCCGGGTCGACCAGAATCAGCTCAAGTTCCGCCAACCACCTCTCATACCAGTCCAGGGCAAAGATCGCCTCGTAGACCGTCTCATCTACCAGCACCTGGTGTTTCGCCTCGGGATCCTTTTCCGATACCGTCCCTTTTTCTGCCAGCAAACGCTGGCGTCCTTCGGCCTTCCCCTCTGCGTACTCGTAGGTGCTGCCTAAATCCAGGGCCATGTCAGCGGCGGTGGTCGCGGTGGCAGACTCGCTCAGCGTGCTGACGTACACATCGTTGTAGAAGTACAGGCCGCCGGTATCCGTGGCAATCTGCTGCATCAGCGTCTCGTCTGATTCTGGCCCGAAGGCAATCGCCGTCACCGGGCAGCCCGATGCAATAACATCGCCGCTCACATCTGCCCAGTAAGGGGGCGTGTTTTCCATACCATCGGACAGCAGCACAAACGAGCACAGCGAGTTCTCGGTGGGGCTGATCGCCAGCTGGTTGATGGCTTCGTCCAGCCCGCTACCGATACTGGTCCAACCGTCATCGGTTAGACCATTGATAAATATCTTGGCATCGGCACGCACAGTCGAATTGACGCTCTGCATGTTGAATGGCGCGGGGTCGACATAGTCTTTGTACGGCACTACAGCCAGCCCATCGCCAACGCGTGTGACGTCAACGTAGAAACTGGCCGCATCCTTTGCCGCATCCAACCGCGTGGGATCGCCGACGCCCATCGAGCCGGAGCGGTCGATGACCAGAACCTGGTCGACCAGTTCGGACGTGTAGACAACGCTATTCGCGTTGGTGTCAGATGTAAGCGGGGTACTGGTTCCGGGCTCTTCCAGTATCACCTCCAGGTCGTACGTCCCGTCCGAAAGCGAGGCTGGAGCCTGGATCACCAGCCAGTACTGCTCCTGGATAAAGCCGCCGCCCGTTACAGGGGCATCCACGCCATCCACCCGCGCCACAAAATCGCTGTTGGTCAGGCCGGCGACCACCGGGCCGGAGGGTGAGCCGTCGGTTACCAGCACCTGGGCCAGGAACTTGGTGGAGGGCTGGACGCGCGCCACGGCAACGCTGTTGGGAAGTTTGATATCCAGCACCGGGTTGGCGCACTCCAGGGTGACATCCACCTGCGAGGTGTTGTCCAGGCTGCCGATGATGGCCGTGATCTCGCTGATGCCATCGTTCAGGAACGCCTGGGTCCAATCGGATCCGCTGCCCTGGACGTGCTTGTTAAAGGCGCTGCCGTTCTGGGTGATCACGTGGTAGAACGCCGGACCGGCATCGTCCCTGTGAAAGGAGGCCGAGACCACCGGGCAGTTCGAGCCAATATCTGCATTGTAATAGCTCAGCCCGTAGCGCTCCACATCCTGGTTGTTCCACACAGCTGGAGAACTGACCTGGATCGTACCCCCAGAAGCGGGAGACAGCGGCCCATAGGTTGCTGGGCTGCCAGACTCGTCCTCGTCAATGTAGTAGTAAGAAGCATCTGGCACACCGGTCAAATCCTTTGTCCAATTGGCGACTGCGAATTGTTTGAACGAATTGTTGAAATTGGTGCCTGTCCCCATCGAGCTCAGGGCCTGGTTGACGGCCCCAATGCCGCTATAACCTGCCGTGTTTTTTCCGTAGACTTCGCGCACAAAGTCGATCCCCCGCTGAGGCTCGGTAAGCGTCGTCCCGTACTGCTCCATGGCGTATTTCCACCACAGGCAGGATCTGTAACGCATGCTGTAGCTGGTAATATCGTTGTTGGTAGCTGCCAGGTAATTGTTGGTTTCCTTGTTGAAAGAGGAGTTCGAAAGTGCAGCGGCCCAGTGATCGATGTTTGTAAACCAGTTGTCTTCGGTCGCCCGGGCTGTACCTTCCTTCAAGAACTTGGTCTGGATGGGTGCGCCAGTCCCTGAATCGTGCGCGTACTGCACGCGGTGGGTTAATTCGTGTCCCAGGACTTTCTGCGCCAACAGGGTGACATTGAAGCAGCCTGCATAGGTCGACATGACATTACTTGACCAACCGGTGCCTCCATTGCAGCCGCCCGTATCCGTCAGGTGAACTTGCAGTTTCGTGCTGTACTTGGGTTCGTTGAATCCCAGCGCCACGAAGCGGTCCCAATAGTCCTGCACCGTGTCGGCGGCCCAATCGGCTTCCGTCTCAGTGATGCTTGCGGTGGTGTAATACACGCAGAACTTGGGTCGTTCAACACACTTGTCCAAACCGCTGGGTGCGCTCGGGCAAGTGGTGGCCGTGCAATTAACGGCCGTGGTCGTATTTTCGGTCCCAGGATTTGGGGCAAGATCTCCCGCGAACTGCGCCATGTCCAGCATTACCGCGCCTGTTTCCCCCTCAAGCGCTGGAGCAGCCAGCCCTCCTGATGCCCATTGCCCCAGTGCGAACAGGGCAAACACGATGCAGATCCAGGGGATAAAACGCATGCGTCGAACTGTGGTAGCCATTAGGTTTCTCCTTTCTTCTAAAAACGGATAGATCTTCGCCAGACTTATTAGTCATCACGCTGATGACCCGGTTGGAGTAGTGTTCGATGCGGCGCTGCTATTTAATTATTAACAATAATGGATTTCTAAATTTACCAGCTCGTAGACTGCCCACCAATAAAAGCGTAACATGCAGCAAATGCCAGGTAAGACAGACTGGCAAGCTGCATAACAAGCATGTAAATGATAAACACTTTTCAGCCCGGAAAACTTGCACCAGGCTACGTTCGTCTTCGTCAGCATCACCACTGATGGGGTATTCGACCCCATTGGACAAGCCGTACCAGCTCTCACCGATTGCCTTGTCCCCGTCAGAATCACGGCTGATTTTTTGCCCACCAGCATACTTTTATCCGGGCAACCCCTGCCCAAATCCCACCTAAACCTCCACCACCGAACCCTCCAGGCCGATCACCGTGCAGGCGTACACGCGCGCTGACATGCGTTAAGTTTAGGTTGGGAGAGAGAAATTGTCAATAAGCCGTATTCATTCATCTAAAATGTTACTAAAGGATTATAGTTCACTCAAATGAAAATGTTACCGAGGGAACGATGTACAAAGATGAGAATATGACAAT
>Ga0209013_10001338_pt1 | contig 22739 bp, 17 predicted proteins | sample Cruoilmetagenom2_FD_187291 | JGI IMG/M metagenome (GOLD analysis project Ga0209013, IMG submission 187291) | Oil polluted marine microbial communities from Coal Oil Point, Santa Barbara, California, USA - Sample 2 (SPAdes) (version 2) | ecosystem: Environmental > Aquatic > Marine > Oil seeps ... | reverse complement strand
ATGTAATTCTTGGATATTGCGCCACCGAACACTTCGTTAACAAACTCAAATCTTTCCTCAGGCAGAGGTTCCAACCGCATATGTACTTCACCAAACTGTCCTGATCCACCAGATTGTTTCTTGTGGCGGTATTGGGCAGTGCCATTTCTTTTAATGGTTTCTTGGTAAGGAACTTTTGGTACTTGAATATTCAATTCAGTCTGGAAGATGTCCTTGGCCTTACGAATGGCCACATCAATATGCTGGCCACCCATACCTTCTAGAATGGTTTCTCTGGTTGTTGTATCCTGCTTCCATGATAGAGTCATATCTTCTTCACATAAACGGCTCAAGGTCGGACTGAGTTTAGCAGAATCCCCTTGAGCAGCGGGGATGATTGCCACACGGTAAAGGGCGGTTGGGTAAACCGGCACAGGTAATTTGACTGGATGATTAGCATCTCCCAGGGTATGTCCGGTAGAAGTGACATTCAATTTCGGAACTGCTACGATATCACCGGCGTGAACGTTTTTGATATCATCCTGGTGTTTTCCGCGCATGACATTAATATTGCCAAATCGTTCTTCTTCTTTTTCCTGACAATTCCAGACTTTGCTATCAGAGCTGACAGAGCCGGAATATACCCGGAAGTAAGTGATTTTGCCTACATAGGGATCGGCAGTGGTCTTCCAAACATAACCAGCAAATGGTCCAGCGTCCGAACATGTCAGTTCTTCATCGCCCTTAGCACCTTCAGCAGTTACTGTCGGAACTTCATCCGGAGAAGGCATCATTTTATTGATCGCATTTAATAAGGAAGCCATACCAACATTCGCTGTTCCCGAAGCGACCAAGACTGGAGCAAATGTCCTGGAAACAACCGCGTTTTTTAGGCCGCTAAAAATCTCATCTTCAGAAAGGGTTTCACCTTCCAGGTATTTCATCAACAGATCATCATTGCCTTCTGCAGCAGCTTCGATGATTTCCATCCGGAGTTCTTCGACCTGGTCTGCATACTCAGCTGGTATATCAACAACATCTTTACCATCACCTTTATAGGCTTTGTTCTCCAGGATATCGATCACACCAATGAAATCTGCTTTTTCTCCCCAGGGCAGCTGGAGAGGTAAAAGGCGCATGGAAGTCATTTGCCTAACAGATTCAAGAGCTTTCTGGAAGTTAGCATTTTCGCGGTCCATCATATTGATGATCACGAAACGCGGAAGTTCGAATTCATCAGCAAAATTCCAGGCAATTTCAGTGCCTACTTCAGAACCTGAAACCGAGTCTACAGGAATTAAAACGCCATCTACAACTCGCATGGCAGAGATCACTTCACCAACAAAATCTGTATACCCGGGAGTATCCAACAAATTGATCTTGACATCCTTATACTCGACTGGCACAACTGAGGTTGAAATTGAGATACCTCGTCGCTGCTCTTCATCTTGGAAGTCTGATACAGTTGTCCCTGCATTGATTTCTCCAAGGCGAGTAATGGCTCCGCTGAAAAATAACAGGGATTCCGCCAACATGGTCTTTCCAGATCCACTGTGAGATGCCAGAGCGATATTGCGAATGTTTTGGGTTGAATATTCTTTCATTGATTAAACCTTCCTAAGAAATTTTGCTTTCTTTTTTAAATCCAGTGATCACAGAGGTAGTTATATAATATACTTTAGACTTGGACAGGACCTCTTTTTAATCGACTACACGATTTTATGACATCATGCTCTCCTTGTCAAAGAAAAACAGGGTGATTTTTGTTCTTATTTCAAACTCAGATCAAATAAAGGTTCACGAATCAAACCTTCTCATTCATCTAAGACTTCAAAAACTAAACCATCATGTCATCAATCACAATCCAGAATATCGTAAAACAAACAACAGTCATCCAGGATTTGATGACTTTACTCAAAGTGGCCAACGCCAGTACGTCAGGCAGTACTTTTCATGCCTTAACAGCTGAGCTGGAACAGAATATCCATCATTCAGCTACAGCAATTGATAAGGTCCTTTACAAGAAAGAGAAAAACCCTGCTGATCTGGCCATCAGATCCCGGAGAGCATATCAATGGTTAAAATACCTGTATAAACGGGATAATTTGGCTGCCCACCTCGACGCGCTTCAAAGGATCAATCTATTCCTGCCAGCAATTAATCCTCTCCCCAAATATAAAAATTTTGGAATTGAATTCACTTTTTATCACACCAGCGCTCTGTTTCAGATCCAGGGCAAATCTTCTCAGATCCAGATCACTGCTCAGGAGAGTTTAACTACTGCTCCAGATACCGTGCTAATCGCCCTACTGGAAACAGCCATTGGAAAACCATCCAAATCAAGCAAACAGCAAATTCGGGATCACACCTTCTCTCCTACTTATCAGTCAACCCGGGAATATCTGGAATATTTAGGTGTCTCGGTGGGGAGTTTCGCAAAAGGCACAGTCCATGATTTGACAGAGAGTTTTAGGCGAGTGAACCTGGCATATTTTAATGAGCAGATCCCAGAGCCCCATTTAGTCTGGAATAAACAATTTACTGTTAGAAAATTTGGACACTATCAATGGGATACCGATACCGTGATGGTAAGCCGAACCCTGGACCAACTCCGGGTGCCAGAGTTCGTAGTGGATTATGTTATGTATCATGAACTTCTGCATAAAAAATTGGGAGCGCGATTGGTAAATTCCCGCAGAATGGTTCATACTAACTTATTTCGTGAGCAAGAAGCGAAATACGCTAAGCTCGATGAAGCTCAAAGGTATCTCAATAAGATATCCAGAAAAAAATAACCTGATCCATTGATCAGGTTATTTTCTAACTCACAAAGGTCTTACCTGAAAGCCTTTCACACTGATTTCTCTTTATGCTCCCGGACCAGTTCCCTTCTTAGCAGCTTACCAACATGTGTCTTTGGTAATTCATCTCGGAATTCAATCTCAGTGGGAATCTTATACTTAGCGATACGGTCTATACACCACTCTTTCAGCTCTGCTCGATCTAAAGTAGCCCCCTCGGTTAGAACAATCCATGCTTTCACCGTCTCCCCTCGCTTGGGGTCTGGAACACCTGCCACACCCACATCCTGGATGGCCGGGTGGTCCTGGAGTACTTCTTCCACTTCCCGGGGCCAGACCTGGAAACCGCCTGGTTTGATAAGCTCTTTCTTACGATCTACAATGTAGAAGTATCCCTGCTCATCCATGCGGGCGATATCTCCCGTATACAGCCATCCATCCCTGAGCGAATTTCTGGTTTCTGTGGGCATATTATAGTAGCCCTTAAAGACCTGGGGGGCTTTCATTACAAGCTCTCCGATTTCTCCTGGAGCCAGTACTGTGACACCATCATCGAGGTCAATGATCCGGGCGTCAACGTCCGGGAATGGCAAACCTATCGATCCAGTTCGATATTCACCGAGATTTGGATTACAGTGAGTGGCAGTAGGTGTCTCTGAAAGACCATATCCCTCAAATAAATTACCGCCTGTTAGTTTTTCAAAAGTCTCTTTGGTTTCTCGTAATAACGGTGCAGATCCAGAGATACAAGCCTTGATTGCGCTGAGATCGTATTTTCCTGCTTTAACGTCTGCATTATTATTAATTGCGTTGTACAAAGCAGGCACTGCTGGGAAGATCGAAGTTTTGTACTTCTGCATATTGCTCAGCAGATCCTTCAGGTCACGGGGATCGGGGACCATCACCAAAGTGGCACCCACCGCCAGACCATAATTCATACCTGCGACCATTCCATAAACATGGTAAAGAGGAATGGCCATCATTACTACTTCTTCTCCCATCACTGCGGTTCTGATCCAGTACATCATTTGAATGGTGTTGGCAACCAGATTGCGATGCAAGCCTATGGCTGCTTTCGGGATCCCTGTTGTGCCGCCGCTGTACTGGAATATTGCCGTATCTTCTGGTCCCACATCTACTTGAGGACGAGCTTGGTCTTTATATTTTTCTTGAAGGTCAGGCAACCAGAGATCATTATCTCTTAAGGTTACCCGGAAGCCGCCTTTCTTTTCCTTGGCCAGGGTAAATAAAACTCCCAGCAAAGATGGGAGAGTTTCTTTGATATTCGTGCAGATAATTTGCTTAATGCCAGTATCCTGCTGGATACCTTTGACCAACTCATAGTAGTTGCTCATCAAGATCATTAACTCCATACCGGAATCATTGGCCTGATGAATGATCTCTCTGCCGGAATATTGAGGATTTGTAGCAACCACTACACCACCAGCTTTCAGCACCGCAAAATACGCCATCACAAATTGGGGTGTATTGGGTATCAATATACCTACCCTGTCACCTTTTTTCACACCCAAATCAATCAGGGCAGCTGCGAGCTGATCAGTGATCTGGCTCATTTCACTGTAGGTAATTTCAGCTCCTTTAAATATGGTACAGGGTTTATCAGGGAATTTTTTTGCTGAGTCTTCTAGAAAATGAAAAATTGGGACGGCCGGGTATGAGAGACTAGTAGGAACACCTTCGTCGTAAAAATCATGCCAGGGTCGATGATCCATCAGATTCCTCCTATTTGACAAGATTGCTTCGGCTAATCTTTAGTATAACAAATTTAGGACAAGAAGTGTTGGATTTCGTTAATAATCTCATCAAATGGATCAGCTGAAGCTGAAAACCAGGTGATATTGGGATCTTCATCGCTGAACCAGTTGGCTTGCTGCCGGACATATTTGCGGGTTTTGCTTTTTATTTGACTGATAGCTTCTTCCAATGTGCTCTCACCTGAGAGATAATTTGCCATTTGTTTATATCCGATGGCAGACATGGCGGAAGATTCGGGAGTGTATCCTGCATCAAGCAGAGACTTTACTTCAGCGACCAAACCTTGATCCAGCATCATTGCTACCCGCTGGTCGATCCTTTGATATAACTCATCCCTGGGACGGATCAGACCGATTTGCATAAATCTGTAGGCGGATCCTGTTTTCCCCCGTTGCCCGGAAAATTTTCTACCAGAGGTCATGATGACCTCAAGAGCCCGGATAATCCTTCGCAAATTTGGACCATCAATTCCTGCTGCAGCATCTGGATCCAACTCGGCCAGACGAACGCGCAGACCATCTATCCCTACTTCTTCCGCCCAATGATTCAAGGTTTCTCTCAATTGAGGATTTGGTTTCGTTTTGGGAAGATCCCACCCCTCCACAATCGCCTGAATATACTGTCCGGTCCCACCAACGAGGAATGGCAGCGATCCCCTTTGATGGATATCTTGAATCACTTCCTGGGTCCGGGATAGATACATTGCCAAACTCCATTCCTGATCTGGCGTGGCGATATCTATTAAGTGGTGCGGTACTTGAGTGAGTTCTTCCCTGGAAGGCTTTGCGGTGCCGATATCCATTCCTTTGTAGAACAACCTGGAATCCGCAGAGACAATTTCTCCCTGGAATACCTCCGCCAGTCGAATAGCAAGAGCTGTTTTCCCCACAGCTGTCGGACCGACAATAACGATCAATGGTTTCTTATTCTCTGTCATTATTCATCACAACGTTGTCAAAATGTTCGATTTCCGGCGGCTGGTCTTCACTCAACCTTTGGACGGCGATCACATCAATCTGCCAGGCATCTCCATATTCCGGTTGATCCTGTAGATATCTATCTATTGCTTTTAACATATGCCCCCATTTTTTTCTCGTGAATGCTTCTTCGGGATAACCATATTTTTCGCTAGTCCGGGTTTTCACCTCAACGAAGATCAGGATCCATTCCTCTTTCTCTTCCCGAAGGGCAATTAGATCGATCTCTCCTTCCGGCGTATAATAATTCCGATCAACGATCGAGTAGCCATTCCGTTTAAGATAGGCGGCAGCAATCTCTTCTCCCCAACGGCCAATTTCCTTATTATTTATCATCTTCACAATATCAATATAACCAGGATATATATTTTAGTCTAACACACTGAACCCTCTAAATAGACACTCACGATCACCGACTTAAAGGTAGAATGAAGCTATGGATAATATCAGGAATCATCTACCTGATCTCAACCGGCTCAGTATCACCGTTTCTACGATTTTATTGGCCTATACATTGACACATTTTATGTCAATTCCCCCGCAGGAAGTGGGATTTACGCTTCTAGGAATCTTCTTTAGTGTGCGGATAAATTTCTCTACACTTGTATCTATTCTGGTTGCCGGTCTAACCGCTTCGGGATCCGCCTGGCTGCTTCAGGATCATCCAGCCAGAGGAGAATATGACAATACGATAATCCACTGGCTACTCCCTTCCCTGACATCATTGGTTCTTTTGCTGGCGGTCAATCAGCTACCATTCAATGCCACATGGTGGGTTGCCACTGCCGTCAGTGGATTGGGATTGATTCTAGTTATTATTGCAGAGTATGTTGTACTGGATCCATCCAATCGTTTTTTTATACCTGCCGAGATGGGCATCACTGCTCTTTCTGTTGTCTTATTTCTCATCCTTGCAATTGCCCTGCACGCTGCTGAGACACGTCTGTTCTACAGAGTACCTGTGCTCAGCGCAGCAGCTTTGTTGGTTTATTTGCGGGTTGTTCATCTCCGTCAGAGAGGAGTCTGGGCTTTGAATCAAGGCGCAGTTCCTTTCCTCCTGATCGGCGAAATCGCAGCCGGCCTTCACTATCTACCAGTCGGATCGATTGGTTTTGGAGTTGCACTGGCTGGTCCACTGTATGCCTTGATCGAGATTAGCGATGATCTTCCAGATGGTGAAAAGAAGATTCCGCTTGAGAAAGTATTCTGGCCCGGATTGATTCTATTCCTCTCGTGGGGAATTGTTTTTTTCATCTGATCCGTTTCCCAAGTGACAATCTTGTGTTAACTATAATGTCCGACAAATAATACAATTTCAGGAGTTGTCTAATGCCTATCCCTTTACAAACCGGTATTCTCTTGATTGCTTATATATTGGGATCTATCCCATTTGGATTTATCCTGGTAAAAGCTATCACCGGTCAGGATGTCAGGAAGGTTGAGAGCGGTCGCACCGGCGGCACCAACACAATGCGCGCGACTGGTTTTACACTCGGATTTATTACTTCATTGCTGGATATGTTAAAAAGCGCCGGTGCAGTCTGGATCGCACGGTATTTCATTCCGGATGGATATTGGCTTCAAGTATTTGCTGGCTTCTTTGCGGTAATTGGCCATAATTTCTCAATCTTTTTAGTTGAAAAAGATCCGGAAGGAAAAATAAAGCTTGGAGGAGGTGCGGGGGGAACACCTGCAATTGGAGCCATCATTGGTTTCTGGTGGCCCAGCGTCTTCATCCTTGTTCCTGCAGGTTATTTGATAGTGATGGTTGTTGGCTATGCATCCCTGGCAACCATAAGTTTGCCGCTGATCGGTAGTTTTATCCTCCTGCTCCGATTTTTAAATACGGACCAACCCTGGGAATATATATTTTCCGGATTATTATCAGAGATTTTGATAGTCTGGGCACTACTGCCAAATATCAAACGACTGTTGAATGGAACTGAAAGATTGGTTGGATTTCGAGCCAAGAAGAAAAAACAGGAAGAGTAGTTGCAATATAAAAGCCCTCGCATCTGCAAGGGCCTTCTATATTTATATACAGTCATTCTTCAATTAATCAGGAATCAAAACCCTTGGGATCTTCTCCGTGAACTTTGCGATAAAGATGCCGCAAATTCTGTTGATGGATCTCTTCTGCAGCTCCGCCTAATAAAATCCGGCTTTTTCCGCAGTCTTCAATGTCCTTTTCCTTTAAGAACTCTCCAGGGTATTCGTCCAAAGCTGCATCCTCAACGATCTTATCGATTTTGTCCAGATAATTGATCCTATCCTTAATACTGGAAATCACTTCACCACGCAAGATCACTTCTCCGTGGCCCTGGACCACATTTTCTATGGTCATGGATTCAATCTTATTCAGCGATTCGCGCATGACTTGGGGATCGCCGTCAACAGTGTGGGGGATAGGCATCCAAACATCCCCTGCAAACAAGACCTCATCTTCAACAATATATACTCCAATTCCATCAGGACTGTGTCCTGGCAGCTCGATGAATCTCAAGGTTTTATCCCCAACAACCAATTCGAGGACACCTGTATCCAATGTTAGATGCGGTAAAACAATCTGGGTTTTCTGGAAAACTGAGTCCATTTCAATGGCAGTTTTAAGGGAAGATGCACCAAATTTCTCAAGGTACTCCCTGCAAAGAGCATGGCTAAGAACATATGCTCCAGGGAAAAAGCAATTTCCCCAACTATGATCCGCGTGGTAATGGGTATTGATCACATAACGAACTTTCCGTTGTAATTCTTCCTCAATGAATTCTCTGATGGCCAAAGTCTCTTCAGGAAAAGCCAAGGTATCAATCACCACTGCCCAATCCTGTCCGATCACCGCGCCAGCATTTACCTGGGCGTAAACATCGCTTTGGAATGTATACACGTCATCTGCAACCCGTTCTCGGTGAATCATAAATTTTTTACCCTCCCAGATGAATATGTATCGTAAAAATCGATCATTTTCCCGCCTACAATAACCCAAAGAATAGCATATTCACAGGGTGAAAGTCAAGAAATTTTAAGGTTCGCTTTTTGGGATTTATATTCTGTGCCATGATAACAGGTTAAAAGATCCCAACCCTAGCACAAATCCTCTACGAGGTTGACTTGCTGTCTGACTACAGGTATAATGCGGAAAATTGAAAAAACGACCCATAACCGGGTAGAGTACAGGGAAAACCGCTGGTAGAGATGGAAGGCCACCGGCTGAAAGCCGCCCTCAGCGTAACCTCTGGAATGTCCCCCGGTTGGTCTGCCGAAGAAATTTGACCACAAAGAGTAGAACGGCACGGGTGAGCCCGATACAGCGAAATCCTGTTTATCGAACCAGGAATTAAGCGTGTGTGTTCAAAGGACACACAAAACGAGGTGGTACCGCGGAAGGCATAAAACCTTTTCGTCCTCAGGGATGAAAGGGTTTTTTTATTATGATTAGCGGAAATATTTTAGATCTTTGATTTGGATCCGGTTTGATCAATTACAGGATGGTGATAGATATGCTTCCAACAAAATATGATTATAAATCCGCAGAAGCACGGCTTTATAAATTCTGGGAAGATAATGGCTACTTCAAACCTACGAACGACCCCAATCTTCCTGGCCATGATCCCACGAAAAAACCATTTGTGATCAGCATCCCGCCACCCAACGTTACCGGTGTTCTGCATCTGGGCCATGTCCTGTTTGTGACCCTGGAGGATCTGATGATCAGGCACCAGCGTATGAAAGGTGTTCCCACACTTTGGGTGCCAGGAACAGATCACGCAGGGATCGCCACCCAGCACCAGGTGGAAATGAAACTTAAAGAAGAAGGCACCAGCCGTGAGGAAGTTGGCCGGAATACCTTCCTTGAAGAAACCTGGGCCTGGAAAGAGGAACACGGAGGAAGGATCGTAGAACAGATCCGCCGGCTGGGTGCCTCTTGCGATTGGAGCCGGGAAAGGTTTACCCTGGATGAAGGGCTTTCGCGTGCGGTCCGGGAAGCATTCGTACACCTATACGAAAAGGATCTAATCTATCGTGGACCGCGCTTGGTCAATTGGTCTCCTACCTTACAAACTGCGGTTTCTGACCTCGAAGTGGAACATACCGAGGAAAATGGAAAACTGTATTATTTCAAATATCAGTTGGCTGAAGATCCAGATCAATTTATTCCGATTGCCACAACCCGTCCGGAAACCATTCTGGCCGATACTGCAGTGGCAGTTCATCCAGACGATGATAGATATAAAAAATACATCGGCAAAATGGTGCTCGTTCCCATCCTGGGACGAGAGATTCCAGTGATCGGTGATGAATATGTAAGCGTTGAGTTCGGCACTGGAGCGTTAAAGATCACACCCGGGCACGATCCAAACGACTACGAGATTGGATTGCGACATAACCTGGAACTACTCTCAATGCTGGATAAAAAAGCCAAGGTGACCGAAGTTGGCGGCCCATACGAAGGGCAGGACCGTTTTGAAGCCAGGCAAAACCTTTGGCTGGATATGAAGGATGCCGGCCTTGTAATAAAGGAAGAGGATTACCTCCACCAGGTTCCCCGGGCCCAACGTGGAGGAGAAATTATCGAACCCATGATCTCCACTCAATGGTTCGTGAAAATCGCTCCTCTGGCAGAAAAAGCACTCAAAGCTGTCAAGGACGGAGAGATAGAAATCATTCCCGAGCGCTTTAAGAAAGTCTATTACAACTGGATGGAAAATATCCATGACTGGTGCATCAGCCGGCAGCTGTGGTGGGGACACAGGATTCCGGTTTGGCACTGTGATGACTGCGGAGAACTCACTGTCTTAAGGGAGGATCCAAATACCTGCCAAGCATGCGAAAGCAAAAATATCTATCAGGATCCTGATGTGCTTGATACCTGGTTCTCATCCGGGTTATGGCCATTTTCTACCCTGGGTTGGCCGGACGAAACACCTGATCTGAACTACTATTTCCCCACAACTATGATGGAAACCGGTTACGACATCTTGTTCTTCTGGGTGGCGAGAATGATCATGTTCAGTCTCGAACTAACCGGGAAAGCTCCTTTTGAGATCGTTTATCTCCACGGCCTGGTGATGGATGAACATGGCCAGAAAATGAGCAAATCCAAAGGCAATGTGGTCGATCCTATTGATGTCATGAATGATATGGGCACGGATGCCGTCCGTTTTACAATGCTGGTAGGTTCCACACCGGGGGTCAATACAAACCTCAGTCTGCAAAAAGTGGAAGCTAATCGGAACTTTGCCAATAAGGTCTGGAATGCTGGGAGGTTCGTTCTTGGAAACCTTGAAAATGCCCCTCTCCTTCCCCAAGCTAAAGCTGATTGGACCCTGGCTGATTCCTGGATCTGGGCTCGAATGCAGCAACTGATCCGGGACGTTGATCGCCTTTTCAACAACCATCAATATGGTGAGGCCGGGCGTTATATCTATGATTTCTTCTGGAGCGAATATGCAGATTGGTACCTGGAAATTTCCAAAAGTCAGATCGCCGAAGGCGGGGATCGCGCATATTATACGATTGAAACCCTGATCAAAGTTCTTGATATGTGCATGCGCTTACTGCACCCATTCACACCATACATCACGGAAGAACTCTGGCAGCATTTAAAAGATGCTGTGAGTAATTCCCCCCTCAAGGAGCGGATGCCGGATTGGGACGAAGCCTTAATGATCTCTGCTTGGCCTGAGCCTCGCGCTGAAGAAGATTGGGAAAAGGAAAAGGTATCGGACTTTGAAATCATCCAGGGGATCGTCCGAGCCATTCGTAACTTGCGTGCAGAAAAGAATATCAAACCCGGAAAGTTGATTCCTGCTAACTTGGTCTCGAGCACATATAGCGATATGCTGGAAAATGAAATCGGAAGTCTAACAACGTTGGCTCAGCTGGATCCTGAAAAAACAACCATTAAACAAGAAATGGATGAAAAGCCCCAGAACCAGATCGCTCTCGTGTCTGGGCCTGTGGAAATTTACCTACCTTTGAGTGGATTGATTGACCCGAAAGCAGAGAATAAACGTCTTAGTTCTGAGCTCAAGGAACTGACGGGACAGATCAAAAGATTGGAAGATTTATTGGCCAGTCCTTTTGCTGAAAAAGCGCCAGAAGCCGTGGTTAATAAAGAAAAAGACAAACTGGCCGGATACAAGGAAACAGTCCAAACACTTCAGGAACAGATCAAAAACCTGAAAGACTTTTAAGGAGAATTATGGGTACTAAATTATCCACATGGTTAATAAAAGTCTCACAAAGCTGGATCTTGATACTGACATTACTGATCATGGTTCTATTCATGATTTTCGTACTTCCAGGCCAGGCAGCCTCAGCTGAAGAAAATACTGGGGGCAGCATATCCCCAGATACTTCTTTTTTCTATGGGCCCGAGGATCTAATTCAAGCGGCTAAAGAGTATGGTGAAGAAGGAAGACAAGCTTATATTCAAGCCCGTTGGACCTTTGACCTGGTTTTCCCTCTCGTGTATATCAGTTTTTTAGTGGCCGGAATCAGCTGGTTCTATCAAAATCTGGAAAACCCGATTGAGTGGATTGGTTTCACAAATCTTCTACCTCTAGCAGCTGGCCTATTTGATTATCTTGAAAACATCGGTGCGTCCCTGGTAATGGCCTTCTACCCTACCCAATTGTCCGGACTAACACTGGTTACCTCAATTACCTCAGGAGTGAAATGGCTGCTGATTGGAGCAAGTTTCCTGGCTTATTTTGCCCTCGCTGGTGCAGCACTGTTTCAATGGATGCAAGGAAAGAGAAGAAAACAAAATTAGTGTAATTTTCACCTTTCAACAAAAAGAACCCCTGGTTATTCCAGGGGTTTTTTATTGGTGATACAGGATTAGATCAGGCAGCCAGAAGTTTGTTCTTGTGAAATTGGAACTGTTCCTGAGCATTTTTGATGACTTCGTCTGTGATCTTATTGATATTCTTCCTGTCCTTTACTCCAAGATCATCAAGGGTGACAGGTGGACCAAAAGACAGATTGGGCGAAACCAATAATTTCCCAGGGACCAGGAGCTGGTACATCACCTGGAAAAACTCCGACAACCGCTGCTTGTTCACCCTTCCCTTTCTAAACAGAGTTGCTGGGTGATTAATAAATTTTTGTGATAATACACCACTAATCATTGAGACAGCCAATTTTGTCTGTGGAACGGACCTCAGGAACAACCCTAGGCTGGATGTCCACCGAGTAAGCTCTACTTCAGATCCGGGCATAAAGGCAGGATCCGGATCCATGGTACCCCTGGCAAAAACCAGCAAAGTACCTCCGTTCTTCAAATGTCTGAGGGCGCCTCTCGCTGCGCTCATCCGATCAAACGTGTCATGAGAGGAAAATATCATATGTTTACTTGTATGGGGAAGCTTTTTCACAAATGGGATATCTGATGAAATGACCTTCACATCATCCCGTGGGATTTGGGAAGAGATCACCAATGTATCATAAGCGCCAGGATGGTTGGCAGCAATCACCAACGGTCCTTCTTTTGGTAAATGCTCCGTACCCAATGCTTTCACCTTGTCAACAAAATGAGTAATAATCCAGGCAGAAGCTTTTTGCCAACCTTCCTGCACAACCCGGTGTTCAAAGATTGTCGCCAGCTCAGAGAAACGCACCATCGGTTTCCATACCAGCGGTTTCAGGAAAGGCTGAGCTAAACCATCTTTTCGGAAACCGAGGGATTTATTCAGCTCAAAGACAAGATCATTGGCCAGTGTTTTTGTTTTCTTCTCTAGACCGTCCATATAAGCTCACCTTAGTAATTTACATAAACATATTATAGATCGTTTCAGCCAATTCTTATACAATTTGAAATAAAGCTGAGAGCAAATCATTTCACACCCTTAAATCTTTTAACCTGAATTTTGTCTGTAGTTACGGTCGAATAATGCCCTTTCCTCTCAGGTTTGGTTAAATAGGTTGTATTAGATCGCTAATCGGATTTAATTTCATAAATAGGACAAGATACCAAAAAAGAAGCGGGATCCTTAAGCCTCAGGATCCCGCTTCTCACATGTATATAAACTTGTTTAGTTAAGCGCAGTGATCTTCACTCCGGCCTGGTTTAGAAAATCTATGGAACGATCATCCCTGTATTCCTTGTCATAAACGATCTCTGATATGCCAGCATTGATGATCGTTTTGGCGCAGATGAAACAAGGTTGGTGAGTCACATATATTGTCGCACCCTCTGTGATTACCCCATGAAGGGCCGCCTGAATAATAGCATTTTGCTCAGCGTGCAGAGTGCGAACACAATGTCCATTATCCATTAAACATCCTACTTCAGAACAATGAGGTAATCCCCGTGGACTTCCGTTATAACCCGTAGTTAATATGCGTTTATCACGTACTATCACCGCCCCAACTTGCGCTCTCTCGCAGGTGCTTCTTTTAGCCACCTCATGGGCGATATTCATGAAATATTCATTCCAGGTAGGTCTTTTATCCTCAGCTGCCATTTTTTACTCCTGATCAATTTCCTGACAGAAACCCTATCCCAGGGTTACTTCTTTATTTAATTTGAAATCCAGATTTAATGATCGCCTGACTGAGATTCGGCCTTGATGGTTTACTAGATCGCCTGGCAGAATGTTCCATCCACCCGTAATCCTCAGGTTCCCGATCCGCTCGATCAACCTGGCGTCCACCGTAAATTCCAGTTCCGATCATAACCTGATCATACTCCACTAAATACTCCAGATCATTCTCCTGGTAAGTTTCCCAGTGCAAAACCGCCTTTAGGGGAAGCCTCGGCCTGATCATAGGCTTATCCTTGGCCCATCCCAGAGTCATTCCACAAACCGGGAATACCAGTTCAGGTAATTGGAAGACTTCTCTAATTGCCTCCGGATCGTTCCGCAGGGCACCGATAAAGCAAAAACCCAGGCCCAGGGATTCAGCTGCCAAAGCTGCGCTTTGCATGGTTATGGCCGCATCTACAGCACCGACCATAAAATTCTCCATATATCCCGCCTCTATTTCATAACCCTGGTGATCACATACTCTTTTCAACCTGCTAAAATCCGCACACCATAGTAAAAAAACTGGAGCCTGAGAGATATGCGATTGTCCGCCACTGATTTCCTGTACTTTTACTTTTTTATCAAGGTCTGTGGTAACGATCACACTATAGGTCTGCAAATTCGATGAACTTGATGTACGCTGAGCTGCGGCCACGATCTGGTCAATCCAGTCTTCTGGCACCGGGTCTGTTTTATAGTTTCTGACAGATCCATGTTGATGAATTAATTCAATAGTCGGGGTAGTCATAAATTTCCTCCCTGGGATCGTTCCGGGGATGATTAGATGTTTGATTTTAGAAATGCGGAGGGGAAATCAGCTCAACATTCACTGTAACCACAGGAATAACATTTCCGGCAGCCTTCCTCATTCACCAGTGCCGCCTGTCCACATTCTGGGCAAAGATCCCCAACCTCCAACCAGGTTTCGGGCTGCCTGATCTCTTCGATTGCCTCGATCTCTTCTGGAGTTAATTCCTGGAATTGCCAACCAGTATATTCCAAATATTCCTGCAGAGCCTGGGCAATACCATCCGGCAAGGATCTGACCCGATTTGGGCCAAAACCTGTTGGGCGGCGGCCGCCAATGCCGGCATACTGCTGATAAACTTCTTCCAAACGCTGGCGGGGAGGAATGGGAGACGACATCCTGAGGATATAAGACAAGGAGCGGCCAATGGCCTCAGATACAGCCGCCGTATCCGACCCAGCTTTTGCTGTGTTTATAAATATCTCAAAGGGCTGGCTATCTCCATTCTCGTTAATGGTTACATAGGTCTTCCCAAGAGGAGTCTGGATGCTGTATGTGTACCCTTCTAAATGACGCGGCCTGGGTTTCTTCGTACTTTGCCATTGTTGGATCTGTGTCTGGACTTCCTGGACAGCTGGCTTTTCGTCTTTCTTACCTGTTTCAAGAACTACTTTATCCCTGGAGCCGGTTACATAAACAGTGATACCTTTGCAACCTGTTTCCCAAGCCAGAATATAGGCCTGTGAAACATCCTCAGGTTGAGCTGAAGAGGGGAAATTAATAGTTTTAGATATGCTGTTATCAACAAACGCCTGGAGAGCAGCCTGGACTCGAATGTGTTCTTCAGCTGTGATATCACCAGAAACAACAAAAGTGTTTGCGATCTCTTCCGGCAATGAGTCAACCCCCTGGCAAGTTCCGGTTTCAAGGATAGTTGTGATGATCTCATCTTTTGTAGAAGAAGGCAAATCAGAGCTTTCAAGGGCTTGAGTGAATAACGGGCTGGTGTAGATCAGGTCAATTTCACCATCGCTTTCAACCACATGGCGGGTATAAGCCAGTGCAAATGCGGGTTCACACCCATAACCTTCACAACCTGACACAGTTGCAATTGTTCCAGTGGGGGCAATAGTGGTCTGGGCTGCATTACGGATCCCATGTTTTTTAATACCCTTAACAATTTTCTCCCAATTAAGGGTTGGTCGACCCCAATCGTTTTGATAGCTGATGATCGATTGCGGAACTTCCCAACTTAAGTTCTTAGGATCATAACGGCTGCCTTCAATAGCAGGGAAAGGTCCCCGATCTTTTGCCAGGTTGATGCTGGTTAACATGGCATGATAGCGGATGAATTCCATGATCTGGGCAGAAAATTCCTGGCCGGCTTCGGAGCCGTACCGGACACTCGCCTGGAACATCAAATCGGCTAAACCCATAATGCCCAACCCGATTCGCCTAGCTCGCATGGCTGCTTCCTCTAATTGAGGAACCGAAGGAACATAAGCGTTTGCATCAACGACATCATCCAAGAACCGGGTTGCAGTTTCAACACTCTTTCGAAGAGCCTCCCAATCGGGTTTTCCATCATCTGTTGCATGCTGACTAAGATTAATGGATCCAAGGCAGCAGTTTTCATAAGGGCCAAGATACTGCTCACCGCAAGGATTAGTAGCTTCAAGATCGTACAAATGCGGAATGGGATTATACCGGTTGGCGTGGTCAAGGAATAATAATCCTGGTTCGCCATTATGGTGGGCATGATAAACGATTTTGTTAAATAGATCCCGGGCTCGAATGGATCCATATACCAGGATATTAATGCCTGCGGCTTCAGCTTGCTCTAAAGTGCCATTGAATTTACGATAAGCTGGATCCTTTACATCCGGGAAACGCAGTTCCCAGTTGTCATCATTAATTACCGCTTCCATAAAGGCATCTGTGATGCCAATTGATATATTAAAATTAGTGATCGCATTCTCATCAGTTTTGCAGGTGATAAAGTGTTCGATATCAGGATGATCCACGCGCAAGACAGCCATATTCGCGCCCCGGCGAGTTCCACCTTGGGCGATCTCTCCAAAAGCTTTATCATAAACTTTTAAGAATCCAACCGGTCCTGTTGCATGGCCGGACGAAGCTTTAATCAATGACTTGGTGGGGCGCAATCGCGAGAAGGAAAATCCGTTCCCACCGCCAGTTTGCTGGATTAAAGCAGCATCCCTTAACGTTTGAAAGATGCCGTCACTCCACTTACCCATATCGTCACTGATGGGTAGCACGAAACAAGCCGCTAACTGACCAAGGGGAGTGCCTGCGCCTGTGAATGTAGGTGAATTGGGTAAAAATCGTTTTGTCGCCAGCAGATGGTAGAATTCCCGGGCGATTTTATCTACATCCCCGCCCCACTTCTTTTCTTCAATTGCGATATTATATGCCACACGCCAAAAGGTTTCTTCTTTACTTTCTGTCAGCTCGCCGTTCTCGCCTTTCCGGATATAACGTCGTTTGAATACTTCAAGGGCATTTTCTGTCAATTTGACATCCGCCAGCCCTTTTGGCAATGATGGAATAGGATTAACGACGTTAATCTGTTCTTTGGGATCGACGTTTTTTGTCATCTACGAGACTCCTGCACATGAAAATTAAGACAAAATTACTCAATCAGCTTCCACAACGATTTCTTGTAAAATACCCCCATATATGTGGGTAGAATTGCATTAATCCCTTATATATCTGGTTGAGTGGTCGTATTCTAGCATACCCATTCTGATATAGCAACCCAAAGTAAAGCGATTCAACCTTAAACTTTTCGAGCTAACATTTTTGTAAGGTTGTGATAGTTTCCAGCCGATATTTTTTTATCCTGCGTATATCTATTCCAAACCTTAGTGTTGCACATTTAGAGATCCAAACCTTTCTAATGCAATCAATGTTAAAATAGGTCATCTACTATTAAATATGGAATAGGAATATGACCAATCACCCTGAAATATTCACACTTGATCTGAACTTCCAGAACTGTCCAAATGCTATTGCCAGCTATCTAATTCCTCATCAAGAAGGTTTGACCCTGATTGAGAGCGGCCCCGGATCGACTCAGGATGATTTGGATAAAAATCTTCAAAAACTTGGTTATAGAATTGAAGAAATTACCCATGTGCTCTTGACCCATATCCATCTAGACCATGCTGGAGCAGCTGGTTGGTTAGCTAAGCAATCTGGTGCAAAAGTATATGTCCATCAGCGGGGTGCCCCTCATCTGCTGGATCCTACCAAGTTATTGGCCAGCGCAAAAAGGATCTATCAAGATAAGATGGATATGCTGTGGGGAGATTTTCTACCTGTTCCTGAAGATCAACTCGTGATTTTGGAAGATGGCATGGAAATACAGGTTGGCAGCTATACTTTTCGGGCGCTGGATACACCCGGACATGCCAACCACCATATGGCCTTCATCCTGGATGAGATCTGTTTCAGCGGAGACGTAGGTGGTGTCCGGATAGCTTCTGTTGGAGAAAGACACCTGCGTATACCGATGCCTCCTCCTGAGTTCCATCCACCCAGATGGCGGGAATCTGTAACCAAACTAAAAATGGAAAAAATCTCCCGGATCGCCCCAACCCATTTTGGTTTCTTCGACGATGTTGAATGGCATTTGGATTCTGTATTAATCGAATTAGATGCTGCTGAAGAATGGATGCAAAAGGTAATGCCTAGAGAGTACTCAATTGAGGATCTAAGAAAGGAATTTCTAAACTGGGCAAAAAATCACTCTTCAAATTTGGGGATTGAAAAAGTCACAATGGATGCATTTGAAAAAGCCAATCCTTCAGGAATGTCAGCAGATGGCATGAAACGATATTGGGATAAATATATCGATCCAAAATAATCTGACCTGATGCATGCTCCATCTATAGTTTCCTCACCAGCTCGGAGTAGTCCGAGCTGGTGTTTTTTATGACATTTCCATGATTGCACGAATGCAACTTTTTCAGTACTCCTCCGTATATTTTATTGAAAATTATCCCCTTGCGGGTTCTATATCATTTTTTACTAAGGAGTAGTTATGTCCACAAAAAGAAAAGTCCTGTTGATCTTTATTCCTATTTTTCTAGTATTGACGATAGGATTTGGATTTACAGCGACTGCAAAAGCCGTAGAGTTCGACGAGGATGGCATTCTCGAAGAGGGAGAGATCATCGATGATGACCTTTTTATCGGAGGTGACATAGTTGAGATTAATGGCACCGTAAACGGCGATGTTTTTGCATCAGGCTCGATTGTTAAGGTCAACGGCACCATCAACGGCAGCCTGGCTTCAGGGGCCCAGACCATCTTGATCAACGGAAAAGTGAGCGGCAGTGTTTACGCCGGGTCCATGACGATGACCCTCGGGCCAGATACAGAAATTGGCCGGAACATGTTCTATGGAGGATTTAATCTAAACGCAGAAGAAGGGTCCATTATCCACCGCGACCTTTTAGTTGGCGCGTACCAGGCTCTGCTTTCTGGTGAGATCGGCCGAGACGTGCAAGCTGGTGTTGGTGCCCTGGATATTGATGGATCCATAGGAAATAACGTCCGTGCAGAAGTGGCCAGTCCCTCAGACGGACAGCCTCCCCAAATCTACCCCAGTCCTCCTGGGATCGATACCATCGCTCCAGCTGGTATCCGTATTTCTGAAGAAGCAGAGATCGGTGGATCACTGTACTATAAGAGTTCCGAGGATCAGTCCAAAGCTATTGCCATAACTCCTCCCGGCGGGATTGAGTTTGATTATGATCCGCAGGTTAATCCCAATGTAGATTCACCTGATCCCGACGAGATTGGATCCAGATTAGTAGAAGCCTGGCTTTTGAAACAGGTCCGTGTCTTCACCACCTTAATGCTGTTGGGCGGTCTTATAGTCTGGCAATTACCTGGATTGTTAAATAATGTAAGCGAAAAAGTAGAAAAAGAAGTTATGCCCTCCCTGGGTTGGGGTTTGGTCAGTATTATGGTAGTTTACCTGGGTGCTTTACTGGCTGGCGGATTGATTATCGCAGGCGCGATCTTCTTTGGTGTTATAACCCTCGGTGAACTATCAAGAGTTATTTTGACAGTGGGTTTCACAAGCTTAGGTTTGATTATGGCAGGTTTTGGACTGTTAGTTTCTTACGGCAGTAAACTTGTGGTGTCCTACTTAGTTGGTAAGCTTCTGATGAAATGGTTAGCACCAAAATATGCAGACCAACCAATCTGGTCGATGTTGATTGGTATATTCCTTTACACATTCCTGCGAGCTATACCTTTAGGATTTGGTCTGGTAATTGGTATCTGTGTGACACTGGTAGGTATCGGCGCCATGTGGCTCACTTACCGGGACTATGGCAAACCTGCATCAGTCGAAGAGTAATACTTCTCCACAACTAATGCAACTGAATCTGGAGTAAATAAATAAAAAAAGCCTGGAGAGAAACTCCAGGCTTTTTTTTATCTAATACTTACTGCTTCAATCTCCCATGATCTGGACCACAAGATTGCGGTGTCTCGGGCGATTATCAAAATCGACCAGGACAACCGATTGCCAGGTGCCCAGGGTCATCATCCCTTCACAAATTGGAACTGTCAGGGAAGGTTTCACCAACGCAGCCCGGGCATGACTGTGCCCATTTCCATCCCCCCAACGCAGATTGTGAGCGTAAGTCCTATCCAATGGAAGGATCTCGTCAAATAAACGCTGCAAATCCTCTATACATCCGGATTCATATTCCAGGGTAGTTAGTCCACTTGTCGCTGAGGGTGTGAAGATCGTGACCACACCATCCCCTACCCCGCTATCAGCGATGCAATTTTGGACAGCATCGGTGATATTGATCACATCGCCATCCCCTTCAGTATCCAAGGGAATATATTTTGTCACAACAACCATAATCAAGTCCTAGGCTAATTCCAAGTAGCGGCTGATCTCCCAATCTGTTACCCGGGTTCGGTATTCATCCACTTCAGCCCACTTTGCCCGGCTGAAAACATTACAGATCACCGGTCCCAGGGCAGATTTCATTACTTCACTGCCTTCAAATTCATGCATAGCTTCTGCCAATGATCCGGGGAGAGATTCGATCTTCTTTTCATCCCGTTCCTCTTTTGTTAGATTCCAGATATTGAGGTTATGCAAAGATTCTGGGCAAACCAGATCGTTTTCAATACCATCCAGGCCTGCAGCTAGCATGGCAGCAAACGCCAGGTATGGATTGGCGGATGGGTCTGGGCAGCGCAATTCCAGGCGCACAGATTTACTCCGACCAGTTGTATATCTCGGTATGCGGATCAAAGCAGATCGGTTGATCTGGGCCCAACCGATGTAAATTGGTGCTTCATAACCAGGCACCAACCTCTTATAGGAGTTAGCCGTCGGTGCCAGTACTGCTGACATACTGCGAGCGTGTTTCAGTTGTCCGGCCAGGAATTTGTAAGCCAGCTCAGATAAATGGTGTTCATCTTTATCGTTAAAGAACAGGTTCTCACCATCTTTACTGAAGATAGACTGATGAGCATGCATCCCAGATCCGTTTACACCATAGATCGGTTTAGGCATAAATGAAGCGATCAGGTTATATTTTGCCGCGATGGCTTTTACAGTATATTTCATGGTGATCACATTATCGGCAGCTCTCAATGCATCTCCATATCGAAAGTCGATCTCATGCTGTCCGCGGGCGACCTCGTGATGACCCATCTCAACATCCAATCCCATTTCAATCAACGCATGCATTAATTCATTTCTAACCAGGGTTGCTTCATCACTAGCTGAAAAGTCAAAATAACCTCCAACGTCATAGGGGACGGGATGGATATCCTCAGCACCATTCCTCTTGAACAAGAAGAATTCAGGTTCCGGACCGATATTAAAGGTCCATCCTTTTTCATCAATAACCTTCAGGACCTTCTTTAAAACTCCTCTTGGATCTCCTTCAAACGGATCGCCATCAGGTTTATAGATATCACAGAATACCCTGGCTCTCCGATATTCATCAGGACTCCAGGGAAGGACCGCATATGTTTCAGGATCCAAGACCAGGCGCATATCACTTTCCTGAACGCGGGCAAATCCCTCAACCGAAGATCCATCAAACCAGACTCCATCCTCCAGAGCGGTTACCAGACGTTCGGTTGTGATATCAACACTTTTCACAGATCCTGTCACATCTGAAAACTGCAGTGAGATGAATTTAACATCATCTTCTTTCACACGTGAGATCAATTCTTTATTATCCATTAATCCTCCTAGACTGATAAATGCAACCCTGAAAAAATTCTAGTCTCAAACAAGGACAAATTAAAAGAAAAACAGCACAACTGGGTGTGCTGTTGAATAAGGCAATAGTTTTGTCAGCATACCCTTCCCTGTTTAGATATCAGAGTTATTTGGTAAATAAAACTCTAAGCCAATAAAGTGATTTTGTCCCACCTATCACTAGGTGGATTTGAATCTCTTTTCTCCGGGAAGGATAAGGCAGCCCATGGCGGGGCTGCGGAGGCATCCGCTGATCATTCGATTTTCTCTGCAAAATTCTGCAGATTAGCATTCCCCTTGCAGGGAAGACCTCCACCTCGTCACCTCAATAGATGAGGCTCAGTCGCTATTATCCTTGATATTCTATTGTTAAGTTACTGGGCTGATTCTAGCAGGGGAGCCAACTTCCGTCAAGAGGATGGCAAGTACATCATAAATGTGACCAAACAGACTGAGAAATGCATGTCATCTTCCGAGTAATGCTAATTTCAATAGTAAGAATAGTGAGTAAACTTTACAGTTCCCAGGCTAACAGATATAATCTCCTCATTCATGGGGGTGGTTGAGTCCCGGTGGGCTCCCCGGTCTTCAAAATCGGTGGCGGGTCGTTATGCGAGCCGCGGTGGGTTCGACTCCCATTCACTCCCGCTC
>Ga0209013_10001337_pt1 | contig 22749 bp, 20 predicted proteins | sample Cruoilmetagenom2_FD_187291 | JGI IMG/M metagenome (GOLD analysis project Ga0209013, IMG submission 187291) | Oil polluted marine microbial communities from Coal Oil Point, Santa Barbara, California, USA - Sample 2 (SPAdes) (version 2) | ecosystem: Environmental > Aquatic > Marine > Oil seeps ... | reverse complement strand
AAATATAAACAACTTCGTTTCTTTGTTGTAGATATGTTGCCGGTCCAATTGAATCTTGATTAAACCCCATGATGATATGAATATTAATCTTCATTTAACTTCACTCTCCTTCGTGCTATTTACACAAACAACTCTCTCTTCATTTTAATCTATTCTATCCATATATGTAAGAAATTTCTGTCATTTATAATACTAGTAATAAAACCTTTATTGAAACAATAATAGAGTTTAAAACCTTCACAAAAAAAAGCGATCGAAGAAACACTTTCGATCACTGTTGGATTTTCTATATAGTTTTGAGTGGCAGCCTGACGATTTCAAACAACTAAAGGTGCCACCCATGCTTAATATTTTTACAATTTCTAATTAAATCGTCAGCGTTAAAGCATAAAAATAATACATTTCAAAATTGTTTATCAAAAATTACCGATTAAATTGTCATGGGTGGCACCACTTAAATTATAACAATTTACTAGTTTGATGATTTATGCGGAAGCAATTTTTTGAAAGCATTCCCTTCAGCTTTCTAGAAATTTTTCATGCAATTGTAGTGAATAATTTGAATAGTTTTTTACACAGGTACCCGATTTTTAAAGTGGTTCTAAAACTTGTCCTAGCTGGTTCTATTTTATGGCACAGCTGGTTCTCGAGCTTGTCTTTCTTCAATTGTATAAGTAAATAATACTTCAAAATCAAATGGAAAAGCTTTTTTCGTAATTATGTTACTCGAGAAACAATTGAGATGGAAGCTAGTTTATCTAGTGATTTTGTTTCTACGACCTTCCAGGGATAAATTCGAGCAGTCCATGGTTAGGCATTTCATAGGTAATTTCTTCCCACTGATACTTTCCCTCTTCAAGCTGACCAGATATAGGAAAAAGAACTGGAATTCCTCCTCTGACATTTTTGCTACGATCGTATAGAGTTTCTTTTTTCAAGAAAAGTTGTTCATGTCCATCTATAACAAACTCAGTAATAATACCTCCACGTTGTGGGCAAATAGTAATCCAAGAGGTAGAGTTTTCGTTACTTAACTGATACATAATAAGTGATTATTCTTCATAGGATTGAATCTTGTACATTAGAAATTTCCCCTAACTTAAATAAGACAAATGGATGTTTGGTGCATTTAATTTCTACCGAGATTATGTATGAGAAACAATCATTTCCAAATTACCATTGATAGAATATTCGTTAATTGTAGCTGGTAATATAAAATTATCACCTTTTTTAAGAAGAGATTCATTTTCATCAATAACTATCTTGCCAGCCCCATTAATAACACTTATTAGAAGAAAATTTCTTGATAGAGGTGTTACTACCTTACCGTTCAATTCCCAATGATACACACTGAAGTATTTTTCTTCTATTAATCGAATAGTTTCTAGATCTTCATTAGTTTCTTTTATCATTTCTTGCAACACCGTTTCATGTGGATATGTAGTAACAGAAATTGCTTCTTCTATATGAAGTTCACGGCTATTACCAGCACTATCTTTTCGGTCATAGTCGTATACACGATACGTAATATCAGAGCTTTGCTGTGTTTCTAAAATCACTATCCCTTTTCCGATTGCGTGGATCGTACCACTAGGAACATAAATAAAATCGCCTTTTTTCACCTTAACACGTTGCAATAATTCATCCCAATCTCCATTTTCAACCTTTAATTTAAATTCCTCAGCAGATTTAGCATGATGACCAATAATAATTTCTGCATCCTCTTCACAGTCAAGAATATACCAGCATTCGGTTTTACCGAACTGTTCCCCAGCAAAATCTCTTGCATACTTATCGTCCGGGTGCACTTGCACAGACAAATTATCATTTGCATCTAATATCTTAATTAATAAAGGAAAATTTTCAGTAGAAGAGTTGTTCCCAAACAATTGAGGATAGTCAGTCCAAACTTCTAATAGGCTTTTCCCTTGTAATGGTCCATTTTTAACAACAGATTGTCCGTTTTCATGAGCAGAAATCACCCATGCCTCGCCTGTTGAATCGTGAAGAATATCAAAGTTAAATAGTTTTTTAAGCTTAGTTCCTCCCCAAATACGTTCTTGATATGCTGGCTTCAAAAAAATAGGTTCTCTATACATTAAATTCACCTCTTGTTATTTGGCACTAAGTTAGAAATCTAACTTAATCTCATTTCTTATTTCCTTCTCGAAATTAGCGATCTTGCATTAATAGCCAGCTAACTCGGTGGAATTACATTTTGACTTTAATCTATCTAAATGCTTTTTATACCCATTTAAACTATATCATTATCATTTGATTAACACGTGTCATTACTTCATTTTTTAATTCATTCAACATACGATTACTTTCTTCTAATGTTTTTTCTTTCACACCAAAGTAAAATTTAATCTTGGGTTCTGTTCCAGAAGGTCTTAAGCAAAACCATGTTCCATCCTCTAATTTGTACTTTAATACATTCGATTTAGGTAAGTTTATTTTTTCTTCTGTTTGATTCATTAATAATGCTCTACTACTTGTTTGATAGTCTTCGATAACCATTAGTTGTTTTCCAGCCAATTTGATGGGAGGATTATTACGGAAACTAGCCATAATTGTATTGATTTCCCCATTTCCTTCCTTACCTTTTAGGGTCAAAGATTCAAGGGATTCTTTATAATATCCGTAGTTTTCAAATAAACTTAATAAGCCATCGAACAAAGTTTTGTTTAAAGATTTATAATGTGCTCCAACTTCAGCAATAAGTAAGCAACCTTGAATTGCATCTTTATCACGGACAAAATCACCAATTAAATAGCCGTAACTCTCTTCATAACCGAATAAAAATCTTTGTTCTCCCGTTTCATCAAACTCTTGAATTTTCTCACCAATAAACTTAAATCCTGTTAAGGTGTCTATCGTATCAATTCCATGAGAAGCCGCAATAGCTCTACCGATTTCTGAAGTTACAATCGTTTTCAATACCGTTGCATTTTCCGGTAGATGATTTAACTTTTTCTTTTCGGTTATTAAATAATGCAGTAATAATGCTCCTACTTGATTCCCAGTTAAAACTTCATATTTACCTTGCTTGTTTTTAGCAGCTACACCAACACGGTCTGTATCAGGATCCGTCCCTAATAATATATCTGCTTCGTATTTTCCACCATATTGAATGGCCAGCTCAAATGCTGCATGTTCTTCAGGATTTGGAGAAGTAACTGTAGAAAAATTCGAATCTGGCATTTCTTGTTCCTTTACTATTTGAACATGTTTGAAACCTACCGCTTCTAATGCCCTCCTTACAGGTATATTCCCTGTACCATGTAACGGAGTGTAAACAATTTTAAACTCTTTTCCAATCTGATCAATAGTGTGAGGATTCACAATTATTGTTTGTAGTTGTTTTAAGTATGCTTTGTCTACTTCTTCTCCAATAACTTTGAGAAGACCTTCTACTTTAAGTTTTTCTTCTTCCTTCACAAAAACCGTTAATTCATCGTCTATTTCATTAACCTTCTCAATAATTTCTTTTGCGATATCTGGTGTAATTTGTGCTCCATCTTTTCCATAAACTTTGAATCCATTATATTCTGGCGGATTGTGACTGGCAGTTATAACAATACCGCTAAATGCATTCAAATGTCTGACGGCAAAAGATAATTCTGGAGTTGAACGTAATGACTTAAAGAGATATGTATGAATTCCATGATTCCCCAGTACTTTTGCTGCTTCCATTGCAAATTCAGGAGATTTCAATCGAGAGTCATATGCAATAACTACTCCCCTTTTCTTTGCCACTTCTCCATTTTTTTCTATATAAAGAGCTAAACCTTCCGTGGCTTTTCGAATGGTATAAATATTTATTCGATTTGTGCCAGGGCCTATCACACCTCGAATTCCACCTGTACCAAATTCTAATGATTTGTAGAAACTATCCTCTAGTTGCTGGGAAGAGTTAACTAGCCTTTCTAATTCCATATTTAAATCCATATCTAAATTTATGAAATTTTTCCAATGTTCGTATTTTTTTTGCCAATCCAAATTTATACCCCCGATAATAAATTTATTCTTCTGGGCTAGTTAAAGTTATTATAATACAATCTAATCGATTTCATAAAACGTACTTTTAAAAAATAAAGAGAAACACACTCATGCGGCAATTTTTTTTTTAACGTCACTTGCCTATCTGAAAGCGTTTGACTTTGCTGCCAGATGACCGGCCCAACTTCAGATGAGTGAGAATATGGTCGATTGCTTCAATATACAGCGAACGCTTACAAACACTGTTTTCTCGCTTGGTTTCGTACTCTATTATTTGTCCGAAGTGGTTCTGAAAATGGTCTTAGATGGTTCTCAAGCATGTCCGTATTCTCTGCTTTACCTTACGATGATTCGGCTAAAGGTGCCCATTGCTAATTACAGTTTCAATTTCAAGTTAATTATTTAGAAATTGATCAAAAAATTGATGAACTTCAGAATTGTTTATTAAAAATAATCGGCTGAATTTTTATGGGTGGTACCACTCAAATTATGACAATTCTTAGGTTTGATAATTTATGCATCATCAATCATTTATAAGACATTCCCTAAAACATACTGGATTTCACTCTTGCAATTGTAGTAAATGGTTTGAATAGTTTTTAAAACAGGCACCAGATCTTATTGTGTCAAGAAAAGCAAACTGTTGGGTTAACGCAGAAATGGAATTTTTCCAATGAATAATTATGCACAAGCTAAAATAGATTTACTTACCTTTCGCAGCTACTTCAACGAGGAAAGAAGTCATTAACGTTTAGGTTATTAGACACAGAAAGCCTTCTTAATGTCTTAAAAAACTATGCCCGAAAAAAAGGGTCAAAAATCACAGATATCCGATTTTTTTAACCATAATTTATAAATCCCGTATCCTAATCCTGTTCCTAGAGTATTTAAAATAATATCATCAATATCGGTTTGCCTATAGGGCATCAGTAATTGAGTGAGTTCAATAAAAACAGAAAAAATAAAGCCTACAAAAACAGCTTTTCCGAACTTATTAATCCTCTTGAATTTTAAAGGTAGTATTAAGCCTAATGGAATAAAAAGCATAATGTTTCCAATGATATTATAAGTACAGTCAAGGAAAGAGTTTGATTTCAGTAAAGATTTTATTACAAAAAAAGGCTTATAATTACTCGCAACATAATTAGTAATACCAATAGAAGTAGGAATTGGGTACACCAAAGTTAGTGTAACAATTAGTAATAATGACAACATAAAATATGTATTAACACAGTTGTTAATGAACATTGACAAACTACCTTTGCAAAGTTTAATTAACTTATTTAAACCAATTTTGAAATTATTCAATTTAAACAACAACTCACCTTACATTTCGATTAATATTTTTCATTTTGTAACCGAATGCCCATCCCTACAATGTGGAGAAATAACTACGATATCAGGGATAGGACCTTTGACAAGCGTTCTAGCCCCGATTAAAAAGTTATTTTCTTTTCGAATCATTGAAAGGATAATACCTTCAGACCCATAAATTAATTTCACCTAATGTAGACAAGGCTTTACAACATTATCATTGAGTTTACTTCTTGGTACATTTAAGTTGATGAATAGAGTAATCATTTCTTTTAATTATGAATTTGGTACTTTACATTATACTTGCCCCATTCCAAAAGCGTTGTTAAAGGTAAGGGGCGTGTTGAAAAAGATCATTTGGAATTGAAATACAGAAGTTAAGAAAATAGGCTTCTTCTCCAAACTAATCACTACACTTTCTCAGCTTTTTGGTATGAGAACCAACTGAAACAAATCTCTAATATTTTCGTTTAATCTCTGCTAAAGAGATCTCTTGTATATACCTTATCCTCAACGTCTTTCAATTCATTTGATATTCTATTAGCTACTATTACATCTGTTATGATCTTAAACTCTTCAAAATTTTTAATTACTCTGGAATTATAAAATTTTTCTTCAAGTAGGGCTGGTTCATATACTACGACGTCTATGCCCTTAGCTTTAATGCGTTTCATAATACCTTGAATCGCAGATTCTCTAAAGTTATCAGAGTCCATTTTCATTGCAAGTCTATAAATCCCTACAATTTTTGGTTTTCTTTTTATAATCATATCCGCAACATGATCTTTTCTTGTCTTGTTTGCATCAACTATTGCTCCAATGATATTATTTGGAACGTCCTCATAGTTAGCTAGTAGTTGCTTCGTATCTTTAGGGAGACAATATCCACCGTATCCAAAGGAAGGATTATTATAGTGACTTCCAATTCTTGAATCCATACTAACACCTGCAATTATTTGTTTAGAATCTAGTTCTCTCAATTCAGCGTAAGAATCCAGTTCATTAAAAAAAGCTACTCTTAATGCCAAATATGAATTAGCAAATAATTTAATAGCTTCTGCTTCTGTTGAGTTTGTTAATAAAACATCTATATCAGTTTTTAAAGCTCCTTCCAGCAATAAATTCGCAAAAACTTCTCCCCTCTTAGATTGTTCTCCCACTATGATTCTCGAAGGATATAAGTTGTCATATAAGGCCTTTCCCTCTCTAAGAAACTCAGGTGAAAATAAGATGTTATTAGTATCAAATTTGTCTCGGATAGTCTCTGTATAACCTACAGGCACAGTAGACTTAATCACCATTACTGCATCTGGATTGATAGACACAATATCAGAAATTACCGCCTCCACAGATCTTGTATCAAAATAATTCTTTTCCGGATTATAGTTGGTGGGTGTAGAAATAATGACATATTCCGCATCTTTGTAAGCTTTGTACTTATCTGTCGTCGCTATCAAATTCAGTTCTCTTGAGCTAAGAAATTCTTCAATTTCACTGTCATTGATAGGAGATTTTCTATTATTAATCATATCAACTTTTTCTTGAATTAAGTCTAAAGCGATAACTTCATTATATTGGGCTAGTAAAATCGCATTAGCCAATCCTACATATCCCGTGCCGGCAATCGTTATTTTCATATATCATTATTCCCCTCGAGTTAGCAATTTTAGTTCTCGTTTTTATTACTTCTTAGTATATAAAAAACCGTACCTTACCATTTGAGTTACAGTTTAAACTTTGTCGCAATTAGGTTATATGCTAATAATAAATTTTCATCTTTTATTATAAACATCATAGTTATATACAATAAACTGCCTACTGAAGTTAAAAAAATACTATTCATAATAGTTGGATTGATATTCGCAGATAATATCCATAAGATAGAAAACATTATCAGAGAAGAAACCAAGTACTTGCCAACTGGTTTAAATAATTTCCTTACATTTAATAAATCTCTTAAGAAATATAACATTATTAACATTCCAGTAAACTCTGCTAATACAGTGGAAATAGTTGTGCCTATCCCCTTATATTTATAGATTAAAAGTAAATTGAAAATAATATTGATAATAGCACCACTAGTTACTGCAATGGTAAATTCCTTTTCTCTTTTTATGGATATTAAAACTTGACTCCCTAAAATACTGGACCAACCTAAAGAAATCATAAGAAATGATCCAATATAAAACATCGGAATTATCCCATCAAAATCTGGTCCAAAAAACCAAGGGACAAAAGTTCTACAAACTCCAATTAAACCAAAAGTCATCGGAAATGCTAAAAAAGACACAAAGGAGAAGGATCTATAGACATTCTCGTTGAACTTTTCATATTGTCTGTTAATATATAAATTAGCCATTTTAGGCATAGTTACAATTGCTACAGTTGTAACTACTGTTATCAGTACTTTAATTATTCTTTGAGAATTATCATACAAACCTACTTCACTTACATTGACCAATAGTCCTAACATTACTTTATCTAACATAGTATAAACATTAATAGCAAGCTGAGGAATAAACAACAGTATTGAGTATTTTATATGTTTTAGTGAATCTTTTATCCTCGGTAAAACAAAATTTATTTTTCCTGGAATTTCAAACCACATAATAAGTTGTCCTATAAATTGTGTACCACCTAAAATTAATGCGTACAGCCACAAATGTGACTCGTTCTTAACAAATAAAAATATCAATATAATACCAATTACTTTAACTAGCGAATTTCTTAAAACTACTTTTCTGAAATCTTCTAAACCAATAAATAACCATGATATATCTACTAAAGCACTGAAGATAATTAGAGATTGAATAATATATATCATCTTTAAGCTAGAATCAATTATTACTCCAAATAATAAGAAATATAAAGATATTGAAATACCAAGAGTTAGAAACCTTAAAAAAACTATTTCCCAAAATGTTTTGCTAAGCTCTTCTTTTTCATTTCGTACATATGCAATCTGTCTACTAGAATATATAGAAAGCCCTAACATGCCAAATAAGACAAAATATTGAGCAAAAGCATTCGATAAAGCAAAACTTCCTAATCCATCCGAGCCTAATATTCTGGAAACGTATGGAATTGTTATAAGTGGCAAAATGATTATTAATAATTGATAAGCTAAATTGTATAGATAATTTTTTAAAACTTTCAAATTTACCTCCAGAATTTTAAAAAACAAATCTTCTTTCTTGAATTAGTGTTTAATTTTCCAGCCTCTGTTTATATATCTATATCTGATATAAATATTTGATGGTAATATCAAATTGGAAATATACTTCAAAAAAATAGCTAATTTAATTTCTCTTTTTCTTTTTTTAATGTTAATATCTGAATAGCCCAACACCTCGAGCTGACAATTAATATGTTCTTCCAAACCAAGTTTTAATTGTGTTGTACTTATTCCACCCATCATCATATTAGTAATTCTACTGGGTACATATTTTATTTTTCTTTGTTGTTTGTACATCGCTAAAAAAAATTTATAATCAGAACATATCTTTAACTTTGTATCAAATAAATTCTCTTTCATAATAGATGATTTAACAAAGGTTGAATTATGAGGAATCATTTTTTTATCGTCAATGATTTTCGGGAAACTTATTATAAGCTTTTTTTCGTATAAGGTACCTTTATATTTTTCGTACCAATATACATCACCGAATATTAGATCTATATCATCGGTATAGTTCTTATTAATGACTTCAAGTGCTTCTTTTTCAAATGTATCATCACTATTTAGGAATACAATCAAGTCACCTTTTGCTACTTTAATACCTTTATTCATTGCATCATATATACCTTGATCAATTTCAGAAATAAAATTTACCTTATCTGAAGATTTATTATATTTTTCAATTATTTTAACAGTATTATCCGTTGAAGCACCATCTATAATTATATGCTCATAGTTTTTATATGTTTGTTTCACAACTGAGTCTACTGTGTCTTTTATGGTTCTTTCACTATTAAAACATACAGTAATTATAGAAAATTTTAAATTCATATTATATCCTCTTTCTAAAAATTCAAAGTTATAAACTTTATATTTTATTTGCTGATTTTTTTAATGAAAAGAATACATCCATTAATAATGGACTTTTTAATTTATAAAGAATAAAAAAAAGTTTGTCCTTTAAATTTTTAGCAGTGCTATGATGAAAACCATAGAATATGATTTCGTTATCCATTAAATTCTTTATAAATATTCTTCTTTCATTATTCTTTAATTTACACCCACCCCTATAAATATTGTTGATGTACATCATTGTGCTAGAAACCTCTCTGTTATATGCAACTTTTTCATATAAATTTTTATATGTCGGGAATTTCATAAATAATTTTTCTTTTTTGTCCCACAAATTATCTATAAAATCCTCAATATTTATTACATAGTTTGTAGAAAGTGATTGATTATTCCATTTAACATAATGGTACAATGCTTCGTCTAAAACAGCAGCTGAATTAATAGATAAAATATAATCATGAACGAACAATGCATCCTCACCAAAAGAAAGTAAGTTATTAAACTTAATATTATTCTTTTTAATTATATTGATATCGTATAATTTACCTACAGCGTAAGATAAATTTGTATTTAATAATATTTGCGCAATTTCATTCTTTTTCTTTCCTGCCATTAATTTTTCTGGTTTTTTAGTGAGTATTACCTTTCCTACTTCATCTTCCCTTATATATCCTTGACTAACTAATTCGCTTGAAGTTTCAATTGCTATTTTATACATTTTTTCAAACATATCTTTATCACACCAATCATCGACATCTACAAATGATATATACTGTGCTGATGCTTTTTCAATACCTAAGTTTCTCGCTGAAGAAACCCCACCATTTTTTTTGTTATAAACCTTTATTCTAGTATCTATTTTGGAATACTCTTCAATAATTAACTTCGAATTATCTTTGCTACCGTCATTAACCAAGATTATTTCAATGTTTTTAAGAGTTTGTTTTATTAAACAATCAATACACCTCTCAATATATTGCTCACCATTGAATATTGGAACAATTATTGAAATGTAACTATTTTTCATATATATCCCCTTTTATCAAGAACTTTTGTAGCTAAATAATTATACCTTGCTTAATAATTCTTTTTTTTTTCACGATAGAATAATAATAATAATAATCCAATTTGTATTTATGCTTTAGATTAAGATCTATCCTGATTTTGGTTTATTGCTATTTTTTATATTCTCTTATAAAAACATAACCCATAGAAAACCAAATTCCGCTGTCTCTTAGGTAGTGGCCACTAAACAATAGCATTACAAATGAACAGAGAAAACATATTAAAATAAGTTCATTTGATTTATTAAAATATATAAGTTTTTTTAACTTGAGAGTGAATATAACTAATATGAATAAGGAGAGTGTGAAAAGTAAAATTCCACCTTCTACCAATAAATCGGTAAATATATTATGAGAATAAAACCTTAATTCATAAAAAACTGACCCTATACCATGCCCCCATATCGGTGACGTTTTGAAATTATTCAATGCATCTATATATAAATATGTTCTATCATCTTGACCTAAACTATCTATATTAAAAAAGAAATTTGTTAATCTACTAACCCCTCCCTTTAACATTGGAAGGTTAAAAATAATAGAAAGACACAAAGAAAAAGATATAATAATTAAAAAACTCTTAATTATTTTTCTCTTTTTATTTTTTACTAATTCTATATTCTTATTAAATGCATATATTGCAAATACAATTAACAGGACAAATGCACCTCTACCACCTCCTATAAATAAACATATTAATTGGATTGGAATAAGGAAGACATTTAGAATTAAAAAAAACTTATTACTGAATATTTTAAAGGGCTTAATATTGTTTCTGTTGAAAATTAAAAAAATATTCATTCCAATAGTATATGCCGCTTGATAAGAAAGAAGCTGGTAATTTGTACCTCCAAAAACGATATTTATATTATTTCCATCCCAAGAATTTATTGTAGCTTTAATTATACCTATTGTGAAAATCAACATAAAAGGTTGGAGCCATTTAGACATATCATTAATTTTATCTGATTTAGCTATATAAATTCCTATTAGAAATGCAGGTATGCTCCTAACACCGAAACTTAATACAGTAGCATTAAAATCATCAACAACATAACTATATATGCTTTTGGTCATTAAGAATCCGATTACTATACTCGCTAATAAAAGGATCAAAAATAATTCTTTAAATACTAATTTCCTCCTAAAGAAGCTAAATCCATAAATGACAACACAAGAAATAAATATTATTAAACTATATATCTTTAATCCAAAGCTGCCTTCATTCAAACCAAAAAAGGCTTGAAGTATAAAAAATAGACTGTATGAAAATGATGCTACAAGTGCTAATAATCCCATATTATCTCCTAGTGAATTAATATACTTCTTTCAGCGATATCTCGGTATGAGAAAGTACTAATACCTCTTTCCAGTGAAACTTTTTTCATTTCGTTATATATATCCTTGTTATCGATTATTTCATTAAGTTTTTTCTTAATTTCTTCTTTATCATCATTATATAAGAATTTACAGTTCCCCCCTACATCCACATGAGTAGTACCTTCCCAAAATTTAAAAATACACGGTATGCCTGTACCAACTGCCTGTTCCCAAAGTACTGAGTGCCTACCAGGAAATACAGCTAAATCAGAGGCTGCAAAATAATCATATACATCTTCAGATCCAATCCAACCAATATATTTCACATTATTTTCATTAGCGTATTGTGATATATCTTTTTTTAAATCATCCGTTACAGAACCAAATACTATTAGTTTAATTTCTTTTTTATTCATTTCTTTTACTGCTTCCATCAGAAGTAACGTCTGCCATTTCGCTGAATCGATTTTACCTCCAGTTATTATTAAAAAATCATTCTCATTAATATTATATTTTTCTCTTATCTCACTTCTAATAACCTTTCTACTACTTAAATCAACTTTTTCATCATCTGCTCCCATAACTAAAAGTTCAACCTTCTCTTTCGGTAATCTATACATATTCACTAAGAAATCTACTCTAGAAGGTAGAACCCCATAAAATTTTGTTGTATATGGAATCATTTTTTTTGCGAAATATTTCCAGATAACTTTATGAAGAATATTTTTTGAAATCCAGTTTGTAGCACTATTGGAAAAATCAGCATGATTATCGATAAAGACTTTTACATCTTTATATTTTTTTACATATTTAATAATACATTTTATATCAACGAATTGACTTCCATGTACAAAAATAACTTGTGGTTTCTCCTGTTCAATGATTTTATAAGTTTCATTATAACTTCTTAATACTCTATTTATTGATTTTATAGGGGCCCTATAATCTTTTCTAATTACTTTTATACCATCACTATTTAAATACTCACTCTCGTTATTTAAGTAGCAAGGCTCTCCGCTACTATTAAAGGATAGCATTGATGCTAAAATGGTGACCTCATGTCCCATTTTTTTATGATATTTTGGTAACATGTTTTCCTGATATGAGTGGTTATCGATATAAAAGCATGCTAAGCACATATGCAATATTTTCATATAAGAACTCCTCCTTTTTTCTTACATAATTAAAATTACACGGTTTTTTTCAAAATCTTCTCATGCTCACTTATTGTTTCTTCATTAAATCTCTTCCGTATTTTTTGTTGTCCTCCTATTCCTACACAAATACTATATGGATCCAAATCTTTGGTTACTATACTACCTGCACCAATCACAGATCCCCTACCAATTGTGACCCCCTTCAGAATAATAACATTTGCTCCAACCCAAACATCATCTTCTATTTTAATATCCTTATCATTATCAAGCTCACTTTCCTTCACATTTATCATGTATTCCCCTATCAAGTCGGTCCTATGGTTTCCGGATATTATCATAACATTTGGTCCAAACATAACATTATTACCTATAAAAACTTGTGCAACCGGTGATATCACATATGTAAAAGGACCCAAATATACATTATTTTTTATATGTAAGTTTGAATATGACAAGTCACAGCCATTGGCTAATTTTACATTATCCCCACATTCGGCCATCATAGATTTTTGTATATTCCCCCAAAGTAGTCTCTGCCAGCCTCTTTTAACGAATAAAAATATATATCCAATATATTTCATAATATCAACCCGCCTATGTTTTTAAATCTTCAGGTTCTTCTTTGTTGTCAGTCTTTTTTAATTCGAAAATTTTTGCATCAACTAAGAACCTATACCAATAACCTTGAAGAAAATGAAAAATCAATCCCTCTTTACCATCTAAAAAACCCAATCTCAAAATATACCTATAAATAAAGTACCAATGTGCTCTTATCATTAAAGGTGTTTTATAAAATGCACGATACTTTAACCAACGTTTCCTGTTTGCGTGGCTTCCAAACAAACTTGGTTTTATATTATCATTTGAAGATAAATTTAAAATTGTTTGATTATAATCTATAACTTCTTTATTCGAATACCAATTATGTTTATTTATCCACCATGTTAGGTCTTTTGTGTTTTTATCAATTAAATCATATTTAAAGTTAATGGTATCCCCTTCTTTCAGTACCATATACTCATCCATTACTTTCTGCTCACAATAAGCTTTTCCATTCCTAAATATTCTTAACAAGATAGTTGGATAGATTCCACCGTGTTTAATCCATTTCCCCATAAAATATACTCTTCGTCTAATATTCACACCATTAATATTAGCACTTAAATTAGATAATTTTTCACGAATTTCATTTGCTAACTCTTCTGTCAATTCTTCATCGGCGTCAATTCTCATTATCCACTCTGAATCGTAATCCACATTTTCCAAACCCCAGTTTACTTGTGTTGAATGATCCACAAATTCATTTTGATAAATATCCGCGCCAAGTCTTTTACTTATTAACAGTGTATTATCAGTACTGTAACTATCAATTATTACAAATCTTTTAGCTAACGGTCCAAAAGATTTTATACATTTTTCGATATTATTTTCTTCATTTTTTGTAAGTATAATAACTGTCAAATCTATCATTTACTCACCTATTTTCTTAATTAACTTTCCTGGGTTGCCTGCAATAATTACATCACAACCAAATTCCCCTGATACTACGCTACCAGCTCCAATTACTGAGTTATCTCCTATTCTAGTTCCTTTTAATATAATCGCATTACCACCAATAAAGACATTATTCCCTATAACTATTTCTTTACTTTTAATAAATGATTCATCATTATTCAATCTTGCAACTGGATCAATAGGATGAAAGTCATTATCCAAAATTTTAACATTAGCTCCTATTGTACAGTTATCACCTATAAATATAGATTTTCTAGCATAAATTGTAACGCCAGACATTCCAACATTATTACCAATTTGTACTGTGCTATTATCCCTTGCTACTATTATCGTTTTTTGATATAGACCAATTAAGTTGGATAAAAAACTACTTCTAATAATACAACTGTCCCCAATTATTATTTTTGCATTTTTAAATTTATAAATTACTGGAAGTCCTATTAAGTTTAAATTTTTACCATACTTAACTTTATTAAATTTTAAAAACAGTTTAAAATAATTACTTTTAAATCTCATTATAATAAAACTCCTAGTTCAAAATACTTTATTATTGTATTACTTTTGCTTTTGTCTTTTGGAATTGTTCTAATACTTCTTCCCACTCGTAATGTATTCTTGTAAAATCTTCATTTGATATTCCTATGCCGGTTTGAACTTCAATGAATTCTAAATCAGAAATAGCATAAATTCCATGTTTTTTCCCATGTGGTAGATGAATAATATCTCCTGCTTTAACTCTAATTAAATTATCATCCAAAGCAAGTTCACCTTTTCCTTTAACTATTGTCCATACTTCATCACGTAGAGTATGATAATGATAACTAGAATTTTTCCCTTCATTAATACATATACGTTTCGTAACCATTTCTTGGCCATCATCATAATTGGCATAATCCAATACTCGAGACCAACCCCAAATTCGTTCTTCGTACATTGGAGGTTGATTAAAATCTTGTATTAGTTCTTTAATTCTATGGCTTGATGCCTTATCAGTAACTAAAATTCCATCTGGACTTGCAGCTACAACAATATTGTTTAACCCTAAAACAGTCACAGGTATATCAAGTTCATTAACTAAATGTGTATTAGTTGATTCTTCAGAAATAATACCTTTTCCTATTTGTTGAGTTACCATTTCTTCAGTTAAAGTGTTCCAAGTTCCTAAATCCTTCCAACTACCATTATAAGATAGAGCTATTATACTTTTAGCATTTTCCACTACTTCATAATCAAAACTTATTTTTGGTAGTTTAGAATATATTTCTCGTAATTTGTAAAAATCTATAGGAAACCCCATTTTTAATAAAATATCAAGAATATATTGTAATTTAAATGCAAAAACTCCACAATTCCAAAGAGCATTACTTTTTATTAATTCCTCTGCTATTTCTTCATTTGGTTTTTCAATAAAATGACTCACGTTATGGTAGAAATTATTGACCTTTTCTTTTTTCGGTATTATATATCCATATTTCGATGAAGGATATGTTGGTGTAACCCCTATTAGTGCTAAATCAGAATTAGTTTCTAATAAAACTTTTTCGAGTTCTTTTACTTTTTCAAAAAAATCCAATTCAACATATGGATCAACAGGAAGGACTGAAATGATTTCATCTTTTGAAACACCTTGGATTGAATATAAATAGGAAGCAGCTAATGCTATTGCAGGAAATGTATCGCGACGTTCAGGTTCAATTATTAATGGAATATCTAATCCAATTTGGCTCTGAATCATATCTTTTTGCATTTTAGAAGTTGCAATCACAGCTTGGTCTGAAAGATTAACTGTTTTAATTTGTCGCCATACTCTTTGTACCATCGATTGTTTTTCTCCATGCTCTCCTTCTAATACCTTTAAAAACTGCTTTGATCTAATATCGTTCGATAATGGCCAAAGCCGTTTTCCCGAACCACCAGAAAGCAACACTAATTTCATAAACATTTCTCCTTTTATAATTATTAATATTGTTTAATCAAATGATTTTCTGATACCTACTTCTGAACTAACTTTTTTCATGTCAGCCTCTACCATGATTTTCACTAATTCTTCAAATGAAGTTCTTACTGGATTCCATCCTAGCAGTGTCTTAGCCTTAGTTGGGTCCCCTAATAACTGATCAACCTCTGCTGGTCGGAAAAATTTCGGATCAACTTCAACAATTAATTCTCCTGTTTCTTTATTTAACCCCTTCTCATCTATTCCATGCCCTGACCACTCTATCTCAATTCCTACATGTTTAAATGATAGCTCTACAAATTCCCGTACAGAATGCATTTCCCCTGTTGCAATTACAAAATCTTCTGGTTTGTCGTGTTGAAGGATTAACCACATACACTCTACATAATCTTTTGCATATCCCCAATCACGTAATGAATTTAAATTACCTAATGTTATTTTTTCTTGTTTTTTTTGTGCTATTCTTGCTGCCGCTAGGGTGATCTTACGCGTAACAAATGTTTCGCCTCTCCGCTCTGATTCATGATTAAATAAAATACCATTTACAGCGAACATATTATAGGACTCACGATAGTTTTTTGTAATCCAAAAACCATAAATTTTAGCAACTCCATATGGAGAACGAGGATAAAATGGTGTTGTTTCCTTTTGCGGAACTTCTTGAACTTTTCCATATAGTTCTGATGTCGATGCTTGATATATTCGTGTTTTATCAATTAGATTCAATAATTTTACAGCTTCTAAAATTTTGAGTGTTCCAGCTGCATCTACATCCTGTGTATATTCTGGCATATCAAAGGATACTCGCACATGAGATTGAGCTGCTAAATTATATATTTCGTCTGGTCGTATTTCACTAATTATTCGTATAATATTTGATGTATCAGTTACATCACCATAGTGTAATTTGAAATTTTCAATATTCATTAAGCCTTCTAGTCGTTCTTGATTATATGACGAACTACGGCGGATAACTCCATGTACTTCATAACCTTTCTCTAATAAAAATTCTGCCAAAAAAGAACCATCTTGTCCTGTTACACCTGTAATCAATGCTTTTTTCATAATTGCCTCCTAAATTTTTTTAATTATTGCTTTATGTTCGCTATATTTGCTTTATACCATCTGTAAGTTTCTTCCAAACCTTCTTCTAAACTGATTTTCGCATACCAACCAAGTTTATTAATTTTAGTTACATCAACTAATTTCCTTGGTGTCCCATCTGGTTTAGAAGTGTCATAAACAATTTCTCCTTTGAATCCTACTACATTTTTGATTTTTTCTGCTAAATCCCTAATCGCTATATCTTCACCTACACCAATATTTACAATTTCATTACCTGAATATTTTTCCATAAGAAAAATACATCCTTCTGATACATCATTTGTATGAAGAAATTCTCTTTTAGGAATACCCGTTCCCCATAGTTCTACTTGATTTTCCCCTAAAATTTTTGCTTCATGAAATTTTCTAATCATAGCTGGTAAAACATGAGAAGTTTCTAAATTAAAGTTATCGTTTGGGCCATATAAATTTGTTGGCATAGCCGAAATGAAATTTGTTCCATACTGACGGTTATATGATTCACACATTTTAATCCCTGCAATCTTTGCAATTGCATATGGTTCATTTGTTGGCTCTAATTCACCTGTAAGTAAATACTCTTCCTTTAATGGCTGGTTAGCTAACTTAGGATAAATGCAAGTACTTCCTAAAAAGAGGAGTTTTTGAACCTTATGTTTATAAGCTGCATCAATAACGTTGGTCTGTATTAATATGTTATCTCTTATAAAATCTGCTGGAAATTCGTTGTTAGCTACAATACCGCCAACTTTAGCTGCTGCTAAAAATACATATTCTATTTCTTCAATTTGAAAAAAATCATATACAGCTTTGGAATCTCTTAAGTCTAATTCTGAACTTGTTTTATAAACTAAATTTGTAAATCCCTTATCCTGTAATTTTTTTAAGATTGATGAACCCACTAACCCTCTGTGACCAGCTACATATATCCTAGAATTTTTTTTCATAATAAAATCTCCTTTGAACTGAAAACTAATAAACCTATCTTATTTCATTAAAAACTCTTTAACTTTAAGCCCTTTATAGAAAAGGTATTTTACTAAGTTAAACCTTCCCCCATTTTCTTTTATGGCTCTACTCATTTCCTTTGTTATAGTAATTGTACTCTTCAAGCCACTACTGCTTACTCCACCTTGTCTCATAGTTACCATATATCGATCATAATACATACTATTTAGTTGGTTTTTATCTATGAATCTATACATTAATTCTACATCTGAAGCAATTTTAAAATCTGTTCTATAGAAACCTAATTTTTCATAATATTCTTTTTTACAATAAAAAGAAGGGTGACCAGGAGTCCAACTCTTTTCAAATAAGCCTTTTTCAAAGTTTTTAGAAGTCCATCTTCTAACAATTTTCTTTGTAGAAGGATCAATATATATAATATTTCCATATAGACAATCAATATTTTGGTATATAAATTCATTTACTACATCACTTATTACGTTATTATCAAAAAAGTAATCATCAGAATTTAAGATACCTATAATTTCACCTGAAGCCATTTTAATCCCTTTATTTATGGCATCATAAATCCCATTGTCTATTTCAGAAATCCATCTATATTTTTTATTTGAAGTATTAGAGAATAATTCCTCGTACTCCTTAATAATTCCTAATGTCTTATCCTTAGAATTACCGTCCACTATAATATATTCAATGTGTTGATATGACTGATTTTTTACGGACTCTATAGTGTCTTTTATAGTTTTTGCGCTATTATATGAAACTGTAATTATTGATACTTTCAAATCATTTTCCCCCAAAGTTTTTACAAACCATAATGGCTATTTTTCTGTCAATTTAATAGAACTTTTCAAATCTCTAATTTGATAATTATCTTTATAGTTACTAATACTTTTTTCATAAACTAAATTTCCAAATACTTTATTAAAAAATTCTAGTTTTGACCCAAATATGCTTAAAATCGGATTGAACAACTTAATTAGCTTAATTTTTTTCCCATGCACTTCGGCAATAATCTTAACCATTTCACTTGTTTTAACATACTCACTATTTTGCGGTAAAAATAAGCCACTTTCCTCATTATCGATTATTAACTTTATAAACTCACAAAGATTATCTATATGGAGCATACTACGTTTATTATTTATATCAGGAAAAATTGGTAATTTTCGAGCTACTTTTGCTAATTTCGGATAATTTCCTTTAGAATTCTTTCCGTATATCATTGGTGGTCTAACAATTACTACCTTAAATTCATTACTATTTAAAGGTTTTATTCCTTCTTCTGCAAGTAACTTACTATTACCATAAAAATTAGTAGGTCTAGGTATTGTTTTAGCATCAATTACTCCTGTCTTACTGTTAATTTCTCCATAAACAATAATACTACTCATAAAAATAAACTGCTTTACGCCTTCAGCTTTTGATTTTTTTGCAACCTCTACGGTGAGATCACGATTCACTTTATAGTACATTTCTTCCATTTTAGGATTTGATGAGACATGTGCTATACCAGCTACATGAAATACAACATCATACTCTCTAAAGTCTTTTTCCTTCCAAAAATCACTTCTTAAACTAATGATGTCTATTGAATAATTATCATGAAAGTTTCCAAGCCATTTTTCAAGACTTGCCCCAACATAACTTTTTGTTCCAGTTATCAGTATTTTCCTCATTTTGCGGAATACTCCTTATTTTTTGCAACATACTTCTTATTTCCAGTACCACCTTCAACTACCCCATCACTTTTAACAATACTTATGATTGTTCTAGTGAAGCATCTAACATCCATCAAAAAACAAATATTCTCAACATACTCCCCATCCAATTTAGCCTTCACCTCAATAGTAAGCTCATCCCTACCATTAATCTGTGCCCATCCAGTTAATCCTGGCAGTACATCATTCGCACAATACTTATCTCTTTCTTCTATCAGATCGTACTGATTCCAAAGAGCTGGCCTTGGTCCAATAATACTCATATGCCCAATAAAGATATTCCAAATTTGAGGAAGCTCATCTAGCGATGTCTTTCTCAGGAATTTACCCATCTTGGTGATATATTGCTCTGGGTTAGTTAATAAATGAGTTGGAATGTCGTTAGGTGTATCAATTCTCATCGTTCTAAACTTCAAAATATAAAAATGAGTTTTACAGAGACCTATTCTTTTTTGATTGAATAGTACTGGACCTTTTGATTCTAGTTTGATTGCAATAGTAAGAATTAAGAAAATAGGCGACAATAAAATGAGACCTATTAATGAAAGAATGATATCTATCAATCTTTTAATTTTTAAATACATTTTAGTTACACTCCTCAATTGCTTTAGTTGCTTAGTACTTAATTGAAACATCACACTTTCTTCCAATCAACTACGAAACTACCAAAGTTTCGTCTTTTATGATAGATACCATTTAAACAAAAAAATTAATTCTTGAAACTGGAGTTATTAATCAAAATCCTATATGACAGTTCTCTTGCTCTCTAAAATTCCCTCAAGGTACTCCAGCAACTCATCTCTCAATTCCTCATGCTGCAAAGCAAACTCAATAGTAGTCTTAACAAATCCAATCTTTTCACCAACATCAAACCGCTTACCTTCAAAATCGTAAGCAAATACTCTCTGAATCTGATTAAGTTGTTGAATGGCATCCGTTAATTGAATTTCTCCGCCAGCACCTGCTCCTTGTTTTTCAAGGAAAGTAAAAATCTCTGGTGTTAAAATATAGCGTCCCATAATTGCAAGGTTTGACGGTGCTGTTCCCATAGATGGTTTCTCCACAAAATTATCGACTTTATAAAGTCTTCCATTTCTTTCAAGCGGTGCAATAATACCGTATCTATTCGTTTCATTATCAGGTACTTGTTGAACTCCAATAACAGAAGCTCCAGTCTCATCATATTGATTTATTAATTGTTTTAAACAAGGTGTGTCAGCTTGAACAATATCATCCCCAAGAAGGACCGCAAAAGGTTCATCGCCAATGAATTTCTTCGCACAAAGCACAGCATGTCCTAGTCCAAGTGGTTCTTTTTGACGAATAAAATGTATATCAACTTTTGAACTTGCCCTAACTTTTTCAAGTAAATCGAACTTTTCTTTAAGAATTAAATTCTCTTCCAATTCAAACGCATGATCAAAATGATCTTCAATTGCTCGTTTCCCTTTACCCGTTACAATAATGATATCTTCAATACCTGATGCAATAGCTTCTTCAACAATGTATTGAATCGTCGGTTTATCCACTATCGGTAGCATTTCTTTTGGCATTGCTTTTGTAGCAGGTAAGAAGCGTGTACCAAGACCTGCAGCAGGAATGATGGCTTTTCTTACTTTTTTCATATAGTTCCTCCTCTATTTGCAAATTCTGACCTTTTAATCTATATTTCTACTAATTTATAGTCAAAATAAAAGGACGTATCACACGTCCCAAGGCTCATCCGACAACATCCAATACCTGTAAACTCTTAACTTCAACATTCCTCCGATTAGCAGTACCCACAAGCAATTCCTTCAACTCACTACCTGACAAAGTCGGTATCTTCTCCAACAAATAAACAAGCTCATGCTTCGTAATCGGCGTTGCCTTTCCAATATAAATCTTCGGAAACACAACATCACTCTGTCTTTCACTCTCATTCATCAACTCTTCAAACAACTTCTCACCAGGTCGTATGCCTGTTTCGCGAATCTCAATCTCGCCCTCTGAATACCCAGAAAGTTTAATCAGGTTACTAGCGAGATCAACAATCTTTACCGGTTCTCCCATATCCAACACAAACACTTCGCCACCATTAGCTAAAGTTCCCGCTTGAATCACAAGCCTTGAAGCTTCAGGAATCGTCATAAAGTAGCGAGTCATGCGAGCATCTGTTATGGTCACTGGACCACCTTTTGCAATCTGCTTCTGAAACAACGGAACAACACTGCCCCGAGATCCCAATACATTGCCAAATCGCACTGCTGCGAATTTCGTTTTACTTGTCTTAGCCAAGTTTTGAACAACCATTTCAGCAAATCGCTTTGTTGCACCCATGACGTTTGGTGGGTTCACGGCTTTATCGGTTGAAACTAGCACAAAATGACTGACACCGAATGTGTCTGCCGCTTCTGCGACATTTTTCGTACCAAAGATATTATTCTTCACAGCTTCCATCGGATTCCCTTCCATCAACGGCACATGTTTATGTGCAGCCGCATGATAGATAACATCTGGTCTATAGTCGTCCATAATATCAAAAATCCTTGTTCGATCTTGCACATCCGCAATGACAGCTTGAATTTCAGTTTTACCTAGCGAATTGTTTCTTAGTTCCTGATCAATCAAGTAAATC
>Ga0209013_10001336_pt1 | contig 22753 bp, 20 predicted proteins | sample Cruoilmetagenom2_FD_187291 | JGI IMG/M metagenome (GOLD analysis project Ga0209013, IMG submission 187291) | Oil polluted marine microbial communities from Coal Oil Point, Santa Barbara, California, USA - Sample 2 (SPAdes) (version 2) | ecosystem: Environmental > Aquatic > Marine > Oil seeps ... | reverse complement strand
TTAAGGCACTGGATAGTTTGGACGTTCTTAATGAAGCCGTTGTTAACACCTCTGATTTTTCTCAAATAGATCAATTTAATTTTCCAAAAGATTCTTTGGCTTACATTAACCTCAAGGAATATAAGCCTAATCATTTAACATATATCACAAACAATTCAAATGAAGGACTTGCAGTATTTTCAGAAATGCACTATCCCAGAGATTGGAAGGCTTATATTGATGGCAAATTGGTAGATCATTTTAAAGTCAATTACGTATTAAGAGCATTGAATATCCCGAAAGGCAATCATAAAGTGGAGTTTAAGTTTGAACCAGAAGTAATTGAAACCGGTGGAAAAATTACTTTAGCAAGTTCCATTTTAATGATTATAATGTTTTTAGGGGGAGGCTTATTTTCAATATTTCGATTGCGCAAAAAGAAGGAGGGATAATGCATAAGGTCCTTATCATCAGTTATTATTGGCCCCCTGCCGGGGGACCGGGGGTTCAGCGATGGCTGAAATTTGTAAAGTATCTACCTGAATTTGACATACAGCCTATAATTTATATTCCTAAGAACCCAAAGTATCCTATTACGGATAGTAGTCTTACTAAAGAAATTCCTAAAAATGTTACTATTTATAAAAATAAGATCTTCGAACCTTATTTATATGCAGGATTTTTAAGTAAAAAGAAAACCAAACAAATAAGCTCGGGGGTCATAAGTGATGACAATCCTTCTTTATTAGAAAAATTTTTACTGTGGATAAGGGGCAATATGTTTATTCCGGATGCCAGAAAGTACTGGGTAAAGCCTTCAGTCCGGGTTTTAACGGGCATAATAAAAAAAGAGGGAATAGACACCATAATTACAACTGGCCCTCCTCATAGCCTTCATTTAATTGGTTTGGAGCTAAAAAAGAATCTGGATGTTAAATGGCTTGCAGATTTCCGGGATCCATGGACCTCTATAGGTTATCACAGTAAACTAAGGCTTACAAAAGCTTCCCAAAGGAAACATAGTCTATTGGAAAAAGAAGTTGCAAATGGATGCGATAAGCTTTTGGTTACCAGTAATACTACTAAAGTTGAATTTGAATCAATTACCACGAATCCAGTCTATGTAATTACCAATGGCTATGATATTCCGGAAAGCGAGCTGCCCTTTAGTGCCTTGGATAAAAAATTTACGCTTTCACACATTGGTTCACTGCTTACCGGAAGAAATCCGGAAAACCTTTGGAAAGTACTGTCTGAGATCATTAGTGAAAACGAGGCTTTTCGAAATGTCTTTCAATTAAATCTAATTGGGGTGGTTGGACAGGATGTTTTAAATTGCATAAATGATAACGGGCTAAAGCTCTATACAAGGATTAAAGAATATGTCACCCATGAGGAAGCAGTGAATTATCAGCGGAGTTCACAGTTATTACTTTTAGCAGAGATTGATTCACCGCATACGCGAGGTATTATTCCGGGAAAACTGTTTGAATATCTTGCAGCCAAAAGGCCAATTTTAGCCATAGGGCCTGAACATTGGGAAGGTGGGGAAATTGTAAAAAGTACCAACTCCGGTGTCGTTTGTAATTATAATTCTGTAGCAGATCTTAAAGCTTTAATTTTAAATTGGTTTCATCTTTATCAGGAAGGCAATTTAATGGTATCTTCAGTAAATATTAAAGAATATAACAGAAGAACGCTTACCAAAAAGTTGGCTGAACTGTTGTAATGGGAATAATTTTTAAACAATCGTTAAAGAATACTACTATCACTTATCTTGGATTTGCGATAGGAGCTATCAATACACTTTTCCTTTATACCCGCTTTCTCACTGATGAGTATTATGGACTTGTAGGAGTAATTCTTTCCTCCTCAGCAATTCTAATGCCATTGATGGCGTTTGGTGTACCCAATACTCTTGTAAAATATTACAGTAATTTCAGTGATTCGAAATCGGCTGATGGTTTTCTCACCCTAGTGATACTGCTTCCTTTGATTATTATCATTCCCCTTCTTGGAGTAAGTTACTTTGCAAATGAAGCAATAGGTAACTTCCTGGCCAGAAAGAATGTTATTGTAAAAGATTATGTCTGGTATATTTTCTTAATAGGAATGGCCATGGCTTATTTTGAAATATTTTATGCCTGGTCCAAAGTTCAAATGAAATCGGTTTTTGGGAATTTCATGAAAGAAGTGTTTGTTAGAGTAGGGGTCAGCTTACTCTTAATCCTTTTGTACATGGAGTTAATAAATGTAGTGTTTTTTTTAAAGGCATTGGTAGGTCTTTACCTCCTAAGAACTATGCTAATGAAACTATATGCCTTTAGTCTAAGAAGGCCAAAATTGCAGTTCAATTGGCCAGAGAATACTAATTCTATGGTTAATTACAGTATTCTTATAATTCTGGGCGGATCTACCGCGGTAATCCTTTTGGAGATAGATCGTTTTATGATCAATCAGTTTATTGCTATTCAAAATGTTGCATATTATACGGTAGCTATTTTTATTGCAACCGTAATTGCAGTGCCTTCAAGAGCCATGCACCAGATTACCTATCCGATGACCGCTGAAATACTTAATAGGAATGATCTAGCTGGGCTGAAAAGATTATATCAAAAAAGCTCTTTAACCTTGTTCATTGTATCTGGTCTTATTTTTATTCTGATTCTGCTAAATCTTAATGATCTTTATTCTCTGCTACCAAAAGCATATCGCGGAGGATATTTCATTGTTCTATTAATTGGATTCACTAAACTTTTTGATGCTCTAATTGGTAATAATAATGCAATACTCTTCAATTCTGACTATTACCGGGCTCTGTTGTTTATGGGTGTTCTTTTGGCAGTTTTTACCATACTTTTCAATTGGCTACTTATTCCCGTCTATGGATTAAATGGTGCGGCTTTTGCAACATTTATGGCTATATGTATTTACAATACAATTAAACTGATATACGTTAAACGGAAATTTAATATAATGCCCTTTACGAGTGAAACCGCAAAAATTGCGGGTCTCCTGGTTTTAATGGTGGCTATTTTCTATTTCGTGAAATTTACTTTTAATCCATTAATCAACATTGTTTTAAAAAGTGTACTTATTACCGGCGCGTATGTTGGAATCTTATACAGATTTAAAATATCTGAAGATGTCTTTGGTGTTCTTTCAGGATTTTTAGGAAGGAAAGGAAAGTAAGCAGTTATTTTTTAAAGGAATCTTAGTTTTAAGTATTTGAATTTATTCGGACATAATTCCAACAAAAAACCCCGCAGAGACTAATCTACTGCGGAGTTTAACAACTAACCAACCTAAAACTATTTTATTATAATTTTGTACTTCTGCTTCTTGTATTATTGCTTTTACCAGAACTCCTGGAAGGACTTCTATGCGCTGTTTTATTAGCTGTACTTGTCCTCTTAATTCCTGTTCTTCCCGAACTTCTGCCAGAAGGCTTAGACGCAACTGATCGTTTTGTCACTGTCTTAGTGCTAACAGTCCGGCTTTTCGTTGCTGATCTTTCCGGTCTTTTATAATTACTATTGTTGCGTTGAACTGTTTTACTTCTTGGAGTTACCGCAACTTCCTTTTTTGTTACAGTTCTGCTTGTTGCAGACCGCGGAGGTCTTTTAGCTCCATTTCTAATTGAAGTACGTTCAATATTTCTACCAGTATTGGCAATAGTTCTTTTTGTACTATTAACAGCTGTTCTATTAGATCTGTTCACAGCTGTACTGTTTATAGTTCTTTTAGTACTGGTCCTATTACCTCTTTGAGTTACAGCTGTAGTATTTCTTACTGAATTACCGGTTCTGTAACCATCGCCTCTTCGAGAATTATTTTCTCTGGCAACTACACGTTTATCATTCCTGTACACCTTGCTGCGCCTGTTGTAATTTTTATGATGATCATAATAATGACCCACACTGGCATAGGCTCTCCTGTGATTATATCGATATGGTCTGTAATAAGTATATCGCACAGGGTTGTAATATCTTCTGTATGGGTTATTGTATACCAGACAGTAAGCAGCTGCAGGTCTTACGAAATAACCGTAATAGGGCCTGTATGAATAATATTGGTTATATACATTTACATATCCTGTATAATGACTATAATACCCTCTGTTATTATAATAGACATGCATTCCACCAACTCGTCTCACTCTTCCATTTCGGTACCATACATTAATACCACCAATTCGATTAACACGTCCATAATAATCATAATAGACAGGTACATTTTGAACTTGAATAACTGCACCATAATCATCATATTGAACATATGAATTATAATCATATCCTGAATTGAATGTAATATTGGTACTTCCGAAGTTCATATTGGCTCCAACATTAACGCGGTTGTCAATATAAAAATCGAATTCTCCATCCGGATAAACGGAAAACGTAATGCCATTTTCAACAAAGATGAAGGAATTGTTGTATTTATAAGCATTGCGTATTGCAACCTTATCTTCCACTGTGGCTGCCATGGTACTCGCAGTACCAAAAATAAGCGCCGTAAAAATGAATATTAAATTTCTCATGAGCTAAGGTTTTAAATTTCCGAATGCAACTATTTACATTCACCAAATTAATACCAAACAGCGTGCCAGAAATGTTAATATAGCTTTAAAGTATTGTAAATCAGATAATTAAAAATAACTGTAATCAAAGAATTGAACTATAACCTATTTATTTGAGAAAGAAAAAGATTTAATCAATTGGAGCTAAAGCAGCTTTTCACGAAGGTAACGCGCAGTATGAGATTTAGTTTTTGAGGCAACTTCTTCAGGAGTACCGAAAGCAATAAGCTCACCACCATTATCGCCTCCATCGGGTCCAAGATCTATAACATAATCTGCACATTTAATAAATTCAATATTATGCTCTATAACAACAACAGAATGGCCCCTGGCTATTAAAGCGTCAAAAGATTTTAAAAGCTTTTTAATGTCATGAAAGTGAAGCCCTGTAGTAGGTTCATCAAAAATGAATAAAGCCTTCTCTTTAGTTGTACCTTTTACAAGGAATGACGCCAGTTTAATCCTCTGTGCCTCCCCACCGGATAGGGTAGAAGAAGATTGGCCTAGGGTAACATAGCCCAGACCTACCTCTTGCAGTGGTCTTAATTTACCAACTATTTTAGTTTTTAAATTAGTTTCAAAGAATACAATGGCATCATCTATGGTCATGTTCAATATATCATCAATATTGGCATTTTCAAATTTTACTTCCAGAACTTCTTTCTTGAAACGCCTTCCGCCACAGGTATCGCATTCTAAATGAACATCAGCCATAAACTGCATTTCTACCGTAATCTCACCTTCTCCCTTGCACTTTTCACACCTACCTCCATCTACGTTAAAAGAGAAATGTTTGGCTTGGTAACCTCTTAGTTTACTCAATTTCTGTGAGGCAAACAATGCCCTGATATCATCATAAGCTTTTATATAAGTTACCGGATTTGAACGAGAAGATCTTCCTATTGGGTTTTGATCTACGAACTCAACGTTTTTTACAGACTGAAACTTTCCCGACATTTCGGTATATTGGCCTGCCTTTTCTCCATATCCACCAACTTCTTTCAGCAGTATTGGGTAAAGCAATTTTTTTACCAACGTACTTTTCCCACTTCCTGAAACACCCGTAATTACTGTAAGCATATTGAGGGGGAATGTGACATCAATATTCTTTAAATTGTTTTCCCTGGCTCCCTTTATTTCAATAAAGTAATTAGAGGTTCGGCGTTTTTTGGGAATTTCAATTTCCATGGTTCCATTAAGGTAACTTGCCGTAAGTGAGGACGATTTCAGGATTGCATCCATAGGCCCGTGGGCCACCACTTCGCCTCCATGTGTACCAGCTTCAGGACCAATGTCAATAACCTCATCTGCCGCAAGCATTATATCTTCATCATGTTCAACAACAATAACAGTATTACCTAAATCTCTTAGAGATTTTAAAACCATTATAAGATTCTCTGTATCTCTCGGATGTAAGCCAATACTGGGCTCATCAAGGATATACATAGAGCCAACCAGACTACTGCCTAGAGATGTTGCCAGGTTTATTCGCTGACTTTCTCCACCCGATAGCGTATTTGATTTTCTGTTGATTGTTAAATAGCGCAATCCAACCTTATCTAAATATCTTAGCCTGGTTTTGATTTCTGCTAATAATCTTTTTGCGATTTGCGAGTCGTATTCACTTAATGAAAGCTTGTCAAAAAATATGATTAAGTTTTCAATTGATAATTCCACAAGATCTGAAATAGATTTGTTATCAACCTTAACATAATTGGTCTCCATTCTAAGGCGCTTCCCTTTACAGGAGTTGCATCTAGTTTTACCTCTATATCTGGAGAGCATTACCCTATTTTGAATCTTATAACTCTTTTCTTCTAATTGCCGGAAGAATTTATCTATTCCTATAAAATGCTCGTTGCCTTGCCAGACCAATAGTTTTTGCTCCTCATTAAGTTGATACCATGGTTTATGGATAGGGAAATTAAACTTATAGGCCGAATTCACTAATTGATCTTTATACCAGCTCATGCTCTCACCGCGCCATGGAAATATGGCATTTTCAAATACAGACAACCCAGAATTAGGTATTACAAGATCTTCATCTATGCCAATTACATCACCGTATCCTTCACACTTTGGACAAGCCCCGTAAGGATTATTGAAACTGAAGAGATGTGCGTTAGGTTCCATAAAGACCATTCCGTCCATTTCAAACTTGTTGCTAAATCGGGTTACCGTGCCATTAGCGATTTCTTCAATATAACAGTATCCTTTACCTTCAAAAAAAGCAGTATCCACTGCGTTGGCTAATCGATTTAGAAAATCCTCATCATTTTTCTTAATAATTCGATCTACAACTAATTCAAAATTATAACCAATATCTTTTAACGATTCATCAATCCTGATGACTGTGCCATTATGTTTTATCCTTGCATATCCCTGTTTGGAAAGCAATTGTAAAGATTTTACCGGATCTCTGTCTTTGGAAATAACAATTGGAGCCAATAATAAGAGCTTGGTACCTTCTTCAAAAGATTTTACATGATTTATTACATCTGTTACGTTATGCTTTTTAACTTCATTACCGGAAATTGGTGAATAAGTCTTGCCAATTCTGGCATAAAGGAGCTTCAAATAATCATAGATTTCCGTTGTTGTACCCACTGTGGATCGTGGATTCGTGGAATTCACCTTTTGTTCAATAGCTATTGCCGGAGCTATCCCTTTTATATAGTCTACTTTAGGCTTATCTAATTTACCAAGGAATTGCCTGGCATATGAGGAAAGGCTTTCTACATAGCGACGTTGTCCCTCGGCGTAGAGTGTATCAAAAGCCAGACTGGACTTACCTGAACCCGAAAGTCCCGTAATAACAACTAATTTGTTTCTGGGGATTACTACATCAATATTTTTAAGATTATGCAGTTTAGCCCCTTTGATTATAATGTTTTCCTTTGGATTTACCTCGGTTATTGCAGACATTTCTTCCATTAGGTCGGCAAAGATACGATATGTTGAATTCAAACACCAATAGGCCGCCTTTTACATCAAAATTCCGCAATATCACAACATTATTAACCGGAGAAAATATTTTTTTTCTATATTTGAGGTGTAATCACTAAAAAATCCGCCTATACGCGAAAATTACTTTTTTGAGCATTAACCTGAATAACTAAAGTCCTTTCCCTAAAGAAAGGCCCCTAAGTTTAACCAAAAAAGTAATTAGTATGCAACTACAAGTCGCGGACTCAATTTTAGTTCAGAATTACATTAGCGGGGATGAAAAATCCCTGGAAATCCTAATAAACAAGCACAATCAACGTCTTACCAGTTTTATTTATTCTAAGGTACAGGACAGGGCTATTGCTGAAGATATCTTTCAGGATACCTTTATAAAGGTAATAAGGACCTTAAAAAGAGGCGCCTATAATGAAGAAGGTAAGTTTTTACCTTGGGTTATGCGAATAGCTCATAATCTGATCATTGACCATTTTAGAAGGAATAAGCGAATGCCTAAATTTGAAGGCAGTGAGGATTTTAACATTTTTTCCGTATTGGGGGATAATAAACTGGATGCTGAGAGACAGTTAATTAAGGACCAGATAGACAGCGATCTTACATTATTAATAGAAGAACTTCCTGATGACCAAAAAGAAGTCCTGGTAATGCGTATATATAAGGATATGAGTTTTAAAGAAATATCTGAAAATACAGGGGTAAGTATTAATACTGCTTTAGGACGAATGCGTTATGCCTTAATTAACCTAAGAAAGATCATAGAAAAGAACAATATTGTTTTGACGAATTAATAGGTTTTATAACGACTAAAACAAATGGTTCCACTATAGTGGCGTTATTTAGACATAACAATATTATATATGGAACAGATTTACCCTAAACAGCAGAACAAATGTAAGCTTGTAAAAGCAAAGCCAGAGAGTATAAAGTTATTACTTCAGTATTCCAAGGCATTAAATATTGTAAATCATAAAGGACTTACATTTGAGAATAATTTGAATTAACCATAACCCTATATTATTAGGATATACATTGATCCCTTTGATAATACGTCAAGGGGATTTTTAGTTTCTGGTAGTTACTGAAGTCGCTTATTTAATTAATTCTAATTAAACCGGGAATATTTCTATGCTTCCGGAAAATCAGATGGCAACTAATTTATTATGGATTTATTGTGTCTATAACTGCCAAATCGCTCTTTGACATCAAAAATCAGGGGTTTGACAACATAGTTTTTCTCAGACCTCGCTATTTCAATACTTTTAAATTGTAATTATGAAATCATAGCTACTATATATTTAAACTATTAACCAAAGGGCCATCAAAAAGAAGCTCCTTTATATTAACCAAAAAAACACTGCCAATTATGGAATTTGAAATTGATGATTCAGAATTAGTAAGAGACTATATCAGCGGCGACGAAAAAGCACTTGAAGTTCTTATAAACAGACATAATCAACGTATAAGTAGTTTTATTTATTCCAAGGTACTGGATAGGGATATAACTGAGGATATTTTTCAGGATACCTTTATCAAGGTAATTAAAACCTTAAAAAAAGGATCTTATAGTGAAGAGGGAAAGTTCTTGCCATGGGTAATGAGAATTTCACATAACCTTATTATTGATCACTTTAGAAAGAACAAGCGTATGCCTAAGTTTGAAGGAAGTGATGATTTTAATATTTTCTCCGTTATAGGCGATGATAAACTTAATGCAGAAAAGCAGATTATTAAGGATCAGATAGATAGTGATCTTGGATCTTTGATTGAAGAATTACCCGATGATCAAAGAGAGGTTCTGCTTATGCGAATATACAAGGACATGAGCTTTAAGGAGATTTCTGAAAATACCGGAGTTAGCATAAATACGGCCCTGGGAAGAATGCGATATGCACTAATAAATCTCAGAAAGATAATAGAAAGACACAATATTGTTTTGACAAATTAAGGACTCGCAATACATCCAAGCAATATTTCCATTTTAGTTGCGTTATTAGTACATAACAATACTATAATAATATGGAAAAAATTTACTCTGAAGAACAAAATGCTTGTAAACTGGCCAAAACCAGTCCTGAGACAATCCAGTTCTTACTGAATTATTCCAGGTCCTTAAGAATAGCGAGGTACAAGACATTCAAATTCGAAACAATTTTGAATTAAGACAAGATAGCCCGCAATTAGCGGGCTTTTTTTATTTTATAATAATCTTCTAATACTTTTTTTCTCCCTATCGTTTTGGTTATTAAGTCTTTGTCTATATCCCAGCCTCTTGCCGGAGAATATTCACGGCCATACCAAATAATTTGAAGATGTAAATTGTTCCATAATTCTTTGGGAAATAACCTTTTTGCATCTTTCTCGGTTTGAACCACATTTTTACCACTGGAAAAACCCCAACGATACATTAGACGGTGGATATGCGTATCAACGGGAAAAGCCGGTATACCAAATGCCTGAGAGACCACTACACTTGCAGTTTTATGGCCTACAGCCGGTAATTCTTCCAATAAGCTGATTTCCGATGGAACATTACCCTCGTACTTTTCTATCAATATTTCGGATAGGCCATGGATTCCTTTCGATTTCATCGGTGAAAGCCCTACTGGCTTAATAATTTCTTTTATTTCCTCAACAGACATTTTAATCATATCGTAAGGATTATCAGCTTTTACAAATAATTTAGGTGTTATCTGGTTTACGCGTACATCTGTACTTTGGGCCGATAATAATACCGCGATTAACAACGTATACGGATCTTTATGTTGCAACGGCACTGGTATATCAGGATATAATTCCTGCAGTTTTTTTATTGTAAAGGATACTTTTTCCGATTTCGTCATTATTGTTTAATTTTACAATGATAAAAATAAACACAAATTTAATTGAAAATAGACTATGAACACACTGAAAGAAGGTGACAAAGTCCCTGATTTTTCATCTGTTGATCAGGATGGCAATTTGGTAAAATTAAGCGATTATTCCGGTAAGAAGTTAGTGGTATTTTTTTATCCAAGGGCTAATACCCCTGGATGTACCGCAGAAGCTTGTAATCTTCGGGATAATTATGCAGAACTGCAATCAAAAGGGTACGAACTTCTAGGAGTTAGTGAAGATTCTCAAAAAAAACAAGCTGGTTTTAGGAATAAATATGAATTTCCATTTCCGCTTTTGGCAGATGAAGATCATACAGTAATTAATTCATTTGGAGTTTGGGGACCTAAAAAATTTATGGGCAGGGAATACGATGGTATACACAGAAAGACTTTTATTATTGACGAAAGCGGTTTCGTCACAAAGGTTATTGACAAAGTTAAAACCAAAGATCACGCTGCCCAGATTCTTTAATTTAAAACTATTTGTACAAAAAAAAGGCCTAAAACATTAGGCCCTTTTTTTATGGAATTTAGCGTTAAGCTTTTTCTTCTAGTTTATCGGAAGTTCGCATAAAAAGGTGTTCTTTCTTTATTGTTTCCGAAATACCTTCCGGCAGCATTTCCTCCCAACCACCTTCTCCATTTTGAATTTTTTTCAATACGTCTCTGGAGAATATATCCATAATTTCAGTATCGTAGTCTATAATATCCATTACTTTTCCATTATACTTAAAAAATTTGTACAACTCTTTCATTCTCGGATGGACCTTTACGTTATTACTAGTCATGATCTGACCAGTTTCCGGGTTCTTCATCGGATAGAGATATACAATGAGTTCTTTAAAGAATAACTTGCCAAATGCTTCCAAAATACCACCACTTAGATGTCTGTAATATTTTTCATCAAAAATATCTACCAGGTTATTAACTCCCATGGTAAGACCAATTTTTGCCTTGGTATAATTGTTGAAGTATTCAACCAATCTAAAATATTCCTGAAATTTGGATATCATTACCGAATGTCCTAATGAACACAATAGTTCGGCCCTGTCCATAAAATCACTTTCATCTATTTCACCAGAAGCTCTTAAATTCGACAATGTAATTTCAAATATCACAATGGAATTATCTTCATCAACCGCTGGATCCCGTATAAAAATTTCATAAGACTTTTCAAACATATCCAGGTTTACTTTAGTCACTGGTCTAAAACTACCTCTTAGGGCAAGGATATTTTTCTTGTAAAGAATAGTAGCAGGAAGAAGGTTATTACCGTCGGGTCCGAACATGACCGCATCGGTCATATCATTTCTGATAAGTTGAAGACTCATAAGTCTGTTGTCAACGTCTTTGAAATTTGGGCCTGAGAAATTTACCATATCAATCTCCAGGGTATCCCGGTCTATATGATCATAGATATATTTTAATAACTTTCTGGGTTTATTAAACTTGTAAAAAGCACCATAAATGAGGTTCACTCCAACTATTCCGAGGGTCTCCTGCTGCAAACGCGCTTCATTTTGTTTAAATCTGACATGCAATACGATCTCGTCAAATTCCTTTTGAGTTGGATCTAGTTGAAAACGGATTCCTACCCAGCCATGGCCTTTATATCGCTTTGAAAAGTCTATAGTTGCGACTGTATTTGCATAGGTAAAAAACAGTTTATCCGGATTTTCCTCTCTGCTAATTCGCTCTTCCATAAGATGCATTTCATGAGAAAGCATCTTTTTTAGCCTGCTTTGAGTAACATACCTGCCTGCAGTTTCCGCACCATAAACGGCATCACTAAAGGATTTGTCATAGGCACTCATCGCTTTAGCTATTGTCCCTGAGGCGCCGCCTGATCTGAAAAACCACCTGGCGGTTTCTTGTCCGGCCCCTATTTCCGCAAAAGTCCCATAGATATCGGGATTTAGATTTATTCTAAGAGTCTTAGCCTTTATTGACGGAATATTTTCAAAAGCCCGATCCTTTTTGAACACTGAAGCCATATATAGTTTGCTTTCAGCAAAGTTAATAAGATTGGGGTATCTATTAAATAAATAAGTTATAAATTTGAAATAAATAGATGACAGGTTGAAAATAACTTTTTTAGGCACTGGCACATCGCAGGGAATACCGGTTATTGGCAGTAATCATCCGGTCTGTTTAAGTAAAAACCCCAAGGATAAAAGACTTCGAGTTTCTGTTCTGATTTCGTGGAAAGACTATAATTATGTAATTGATTGTGGTCCTGATTTCAGGCAACAGATGTTAACTCATAAAATAACCAAATTAGATGGTATTCTCTTTACTCATGAACATTCAGATCATACATCGGGCATAGATGATATCCGCCCTTTTTTCTTTAGACAGGGTGATATTCCTGTATATGCGCATGAAGATGTAATCTTCTCATTAAAAAGGAGATTTGACTATATATTTGCCGATGAGAACAGGTATCCCGGGGCTCCGGCGCTAAAGGTTAACCTGATACAAAATAATGAACCCTTCATAATCGGAGACCTACAGGCAATACCAATTGAGGCATTTCATAACCGGTTAAGGGTTTATGGATATAGAATAGGCGACTTTGCCTACCTTACTGATGTTAAGACTATTTCTGATGAAGAAATAAATAAACTAAAGGGAGTTAAGGTATTGTCTGTAAATGCATTACGTATAGAACCACATCATTCGCATTTAAACCTGGAAGAAGCTCTCGAATTAGTTGATATAATTAAACCTGATATTGCATATCTTTCTCATATTAGTCATTATTTGGGTTTTCATGATGAAGTGGAAGAAAAATTACCTAAAAATGTACATTTGGCATATGACAATCTTGTTGTCTCGGTTTGAGCTACAAAACAATAATTTTAATTAGTTTGATAATTGATTCTTTAATTTTATGAAAAGTAGAATATTTATTTACCTGTTCATTTTTGCCGCTTTAGTATCGCTTTACTTATTTGTAAGTAGCAATACCATGCTGGAGAATAAGGATTTAAAGATTAAGAAGCTGGCGTCTGAAGTTAGCATACTTCAGGATTCTGTACAAAAATTACAACTTCAGGTTTTTGATATGCAATACTTTTCATTGCAAAATAATGATGATGCACTATCATATTATGATCACCTTGGAATGGAAAACCCTTCGCGCTATATTTCAGATAAGTTATTGGAAACCAATGAACGGAAAGGAGATAATCCATTAATTCCATATGAGGGTATGGAAAGTGATTTTAAAATCAATAAGATAAAAATACTGAATCATCAATGGATAATAGCCGATTTTTCGGATGGTAAATATTGGGGAGAACTATTTTTGAAATATGAATTAAAAGATGATATGGGTGTTGATTTTACAATGATGGATCATCTTTTATATACGCGGAGTAATTAAATATTTTCTTCGAGCCATTTCCTAAAGGAATAAAAATTTTCGGCAGAAACCCCATGACCTACAGGAAATTCCTCATATTTATGTTTAATGCCAAGCTTTTTTAAAAGAATAGGGGCTTTTTGAGCCCATTCAGATGGGATTACCTGGTCTACCTGACCGTGGGATGCGTATATGTTAAGATTTTTATGGTCTTTTTGAGTATAATTCTTCTCGAGGATATTCTCGTCTATATAGCCGCTTAGGGCCACTACATTTTTAACCTTATCCGGAAATGAAAGCGCAACCGCATAGCTCAATACTGTACCCTGGCTGAAGCCCAACAAGGTGACATTGTCTTTATCCAATTGATAAGCTTCACAAGCTTCCTCAATAAAATTTACAATTTTGTTTCTGGATGCCATTGCTTGTTCCTCATCACTCCATTTTCCATGCTTTGCATCAAAGTTAATGTCATACCAGGCATTACCGAAGGGAGGTAAAGGGTATGGACCTCGTGTAGAAATAATAAAACATTCTGAAGGTAATTCTGAGGCGAATGAAAACAAATCTTCTTCGTTGCTGCCGTAACCGTGAAAGAGAAAGATAACAGGTGGCAACCTATCTTCTATTACGGATGGACGAATTATATGATATAAGGATAAGGAAACTGTTTTCATTTTATTGAATAAATGTAAACCAATGTTGAAATAAGGATCCAAAGATCGGTACAGGCTGTTTTTTATTATTTAAGGCGCTCAATAGTCCATACATCCAAAGGACAAAATAAAATATATAAAGGCCTACCCAAACAAAAAAATTAAACCACTGACTTAAAAATAGGGCGCAGCCCATAAAAACCAGATGTAAACCAAATGCTTGCCTTGTATGGAATCTGGCAAATTCATTTTTTGGCTCCATATTCATAGTTATTGCTATTAAGGATCCAACAATAGTAAAATATGCTATTATTGCCGTTGTTTTTCCTTTCGCTATTGAATCTTCTTCCAAAACCTTATTTTACTAGCTATTAATCAAATTATTATTTATTCAGACGATTATTTGATTGTTTGCTATTATTCCGTATACCTTACCTTTCATTTTTTCACCAAAAAACATGCTGTTCTTTGAAGTAGAATAACAATCTTCTTTGGTAAAAATATATTCCGACTCAGGATCAAAAAGAGTAAGATTCGCCAAAGAACCCTTTTTTATAGTTACCGGACTTAATCCGAAGCGTTCTCTTCCTTTAGATAACAGGGAGACGGTTGTTTCTGTGTCAAATAGTTCATTTAAAACACCAAACGCGTTTTCAAGACCTATTGTGCCATAAGCAGCATTATCAAATTCTACACGTTTTTCTTCAATATCAATTGGTGTATGATCTGAGGTAACAAAATCGATAATGCCTTCTTTAAGACCTTGTTTCAAAACACTTATATCTTTGCTCGTTCGAAGTGGAGGTAAAACCTTATAATTACTATCAAAGTTGTCCAAAACATTGTCAGAAAATAACAAATTATGCACAGCAACACTGCAACTTACGTTAAGTCCCTTCCTTTTAGCTTCGCTTAAAAGCTTAACTGACTTAGCCGTAGATATCGTTGGGATATGGAGATACCCACCCGTATATTCCAGAATAAAAAGGTCCCTGGCAATTTGAAGTTCTTCCGCCATTGCTGGAATTCCCTTTAAACCAACCCTTGTAGACGAAACACCTTCATTAACAATACCCTTACTCATTATTTGCTTATCCATCGGAAAAGAATAAACTAATCCCTTAAAATCCTGGGAGTATTGCAGGGCTATCTTTAATAAATTGGAATTTGAAATAGATCTCTTAAAATCATAGAATCCAACAGCACCCGAATTCTGCATGTCATAAAGCTCAGCAAGATCAATACCTTCACTAAGTACTGTAAGAGTCCCCAAAGGATGTAATTTTGTTGGCTGCCCTTTTGCAGCATTTTTCAGAAAAACAATAGCGCCACTGCTGTCCGGCAGTGGATAAGTGTTAGGGTTAAGAACAATATCTGTATAACCACTTCTTGAAGCCACCTTGAGCCCATTATTAATAGTTTCACGTTCTTCAAATCCAGGTTCACCAAAACTTACACTACTGTCAAACCAACCGGCAGAGACATGCAAATTTTTGAAGTTTAGCGTTTTTATATTCCTGGCAGGTTTAATCAAGGTAGATATTTCTTCAATAATCCCATTAAGAATAAGAATATCGCGTTTTTTTAAATGAAGTTTACTGTTGGTTTTATCAACAATTGTGGCAGATTTTAGAAGTATGTTCATTTAAATATTTTTTGAATAAGAACTTCGGCCAGCATAAAAAGCAAAGCAAAAATAGTAAACCATTTCCATAGCTCAGTTACTCTGTTGTCTTTTTCCATGGTTTCAAAGACTTCCGTTAAATTATTTAAGTTGGTATTACTATTTAATATCTCAAAATCAGCATATATAGACTGGCTTTCTGTTCTGGGGTAATTAAAACTAATATTTTGAATTGGTCTGGATTCTTCACTAATTACATAAACGCCATCTTTATTAGGATTGTAATTAAAGGTTAATATAGTTTTATTTGAAAAAGACTGCTGTTCGGGAATAAATTCATATTCTTTCTGAGTAACCTTTATAATATTATCCCTTGACATTGCGGTCTTAACATCAATAGTGGTTATTTCTCCCAGAGTATTATATAATTTGGGCGATTTAAGGCTATTTGCTCCAATACTATAAATTGTGGGTACAATAAGAGGTGAATTCTTAAAATTAGAATTTGTATTAATCATTGCAGCTGTAAACAAGTATATGCCATCCAGACCTACAAGGAAAGCAGATTGATCCTGTAATGAAAGTATTTTTGGGGCCCTTGTTCTGGTTTTGAAATAGCTGTTTACCCTTGGATATTGAAAATTGCTTACTCTTTGGGCAAATACATTCTTATAAAGAGGATGATCAAAGTTAATTCCCGTTATGTTGCGTTCTTCATCAATTCTATTTACAAATGAAGTAGAATAATAATTTCCGATAAAACTATTATAACTTTCAATATTAGCATCAAAAGAAGGGATAATCATCAAATGACCTCCTTTTTTAGTATAATCGTTTAAAATATTTTTGAGTGAGACAGGAATGGTTTTTAATTCATTTAAAATTATTAGGTTTTGCGACTCCAGCATGCTGTAATTAAGGTTATCCATTTGTAGATCAGCAAATATGAATACATCTTCGGTAAATATTCTTTTTAAAAACTCACTATCTGACTCGCCTACAGATAATACTTTGATTTTGTCCTTTTGGTTAATATTAAAAAACAATTGATTGTCATAAGGCAATCCAATATCTGATATTTCAATTTTACCTATAATAACTTCGTTGGAGGGTAGCGTGAATACGACATTAGATTTTCTGTTCTTGTCAAATGTAGCTGCCGTCTTAGCAATTAATTTATCATCATTATATAAAGAAACAGGGATTGTTTCCAAAGCATCTGTTGTAGTTAAATTCACAGAAAGGTCTATTGTAGTTGCATTTACCTCAGCTATATATGCCGAATCCAAAACAGTATTGGCAAGATTTTCCGCATTAAGGCGAACCATAAAAGTTTGAATGTTTCCAGGAGTATCAGATTCCAGGATTGCAGTTCTGTTTTGAAAATCGGATACTAGTACCAAATATTTAATGGATTTTTCATCTTCGCTAAAGAAATTATTCCCTTTAAGAAGGATATCCTTAAGCTCTAACTGATTATAGGTATAGGGAAGGGTCAAAAGCTCATTACGAATATCCGTCAAGGTGATGTTACTAAAAACTTTATCATTCGTAAAAAGACTAAAGGTATTATCCTTTGGCAGACCCTGTAATAACTTCTGAACTGCATCCTGGAGCAGGGTGCCATTCTCTGTTTTGGCCTGCATGCTAAAGGAATTATCCAGGTATATTACTGTTTCTTTGGCATATGAAGCCGACTCCTTTGCGAAATAGGGTTGTGAAAAAGCCAGGATAAGACCTGAAAGTAATAATACTCGGGAGATAAGTAGCAGCCATTTTTTTAACGTGCTGCTTTTACGAGATTGCGCAACAACTTTTTGTAATAGCTTTACGTTGGTAAAAGGAGTTTTTTTAAACCTTCGAAGTTGAAAGAGGTGAATTAATATGGGAATCAGAAGCAGAAAAAAGGCCCAAAGGAGTTCCGGATATTTAAACAGCATTCCCAATTATGATTTGACAAATATATGAAGTATTGAGAAGATATTGCCTAGTAATTATGACAAAATTGGGAAGGAAAACGAGTAGAACGATAAAATGAAATCAATGTGAATGCTGAGTCTACTCAAAATAAATTAGTCATACTTGGTTAAAAGAATCTATTCTTTAACAAAAGAAAAAATAATCTTCCATTGGGGATTGACCCAAATTTGAAAAAAAATTTGTGATCATTTCCTGAGCCACTTCATTTGCAACAGTAATTATACTTTGAGGGTTTTTAAGTTTAATTAGATAATTAAAATGCCTTAATTCCTGTCCATAAATTTTTTTACCTATTTTTTTTGGGTTATCACATAACCAATAAAAAGGAATATCCTGTTCTAACAACTCTCTGGCAGTACTTTTACCTTTGTCTCCGGCACCCCAAACAGTTAAAGGTCGCCTGTGATCGTGGTGAAGCTTTAGAAAGTAGTGAAGTTTTAAATGCAAAAAATAATTCTGGGCATAGTGCTCGCTGGTTCTTGAGGTTCGGCTGTCATAATCACGCCATCGGTGTAATATCTCATTGCACGGAATACATTGCAAACCCCGCTCATAAAATCGAAATGCAAGATCATAATCTTCCGGGTACCTATTGGGTTCAAAAGCACCACATTCTTCTAGATCTATTTTGTGGACCATCCAGCAAGGGGAGGGGATTACACATTCCTTATAGATCTCAGAGTAATTTTCTCCTTTGGCTGTGAGTTTGTTTAACCATTTTTCATATCGCTCGTAACCACTGCTGATTCCACGGTGTGAAAAATAACGAACGCCTCCTACTGCGATATGTCCTTTTCCATGTTTTTCTAATGATGAAGCCATGATTTCCAGCTTATTGGAGTTCATAATATCATCAGAATCCATTCTTGTCAACAATTCACCTTTGCTAAAACTGTAAGCTGTTCTGAGTGCTGAAATTATACCATCTCCTTTATTAGAATGTACTTTAATTCTGGGATCTCTTGATGAATATTGTTCAACTATAGCACGACTATTATCATCCGAATGATCGTCTACGGCAATGACCTCCCAGTTTTTATAACTCTGAGATAAAATAGAATCAACACACTCAGGCAGGAAAGCCGAAGTATTTTTAAAAGGAATTAATATACTAACTAAAGGTTCTTTCAAGAAGTTATAATGATTTTAAAACACTCACAAAACTATCCGGATATCAAGTTCAAGGTAAATTATTTTGTCTAGTCAGAGTGTTTCCTGCGTTTAATTTCCTTAAATCTATGCACAAATCCCAAACTAAGTTCTGTAAAATCGGCTTGTCCTAAATTTGCATTGATATGAATCCCAAGATAGAAATTATTTTCAGGATTTTTTATGGTATTTATGAAATACCATTTAAGACCTATCCTGGTAGAAATAGTTCTTTTTAAGCGGTAATAGCTGTCTAATTCTCCTAAAACTATAATATCGTCTCCTTCTTCCCTTTCAATGGTATATCCATCATTTAATTGCCAGTCTACTTTATAAAAAGGTTTATAAAAATTTATCCCCATATGGATGTCCGCTCCTACATGACCTAACAACAACTCGGCAGATCCCGAGACTCCAAAATTAGATGCATATAACACGGGATGTTCCCTGAAGTAGGGATATAGATCTCGTACAAGTTGCTCATTGTTAACAATATAATCATAGTAATGTTCATAAACTCTATAATAAGCTCCAATCCCGTATTTAAATGTTCTATTAATTATTTTCCCAGCTCCAATGCTTATTGTCCAGACTTCTTTTTTGTCATTAAAAATAGTTGATAGCACATTCTGTCCAATACCAAATCGGGCATCCCAAAATAATTGTGACGTACGGGCTTTTTCTAAAGAGACTACCTTCTGTTCTTCAATTGAATATTTTAGCTGTTTATCTACTTGTACTGCAATACTTCCCACAACAGAGTTCAAACCCTGATTTGGTAATTTAGTATGTCCGTTCGAATGATGAATATAGCCTAAACCTAGTTTCAAATTAAAGTTATTTTTGGTAAGAAGCCGATAGTATAAAAAAGATCTAAATGACCATTTTAATTTGGTGCTAACCGCTTTATTATTTGGGTTTAATTGCGGGTCATACTGCCTATTCATGTACGACCCACCTAATCCGGCTTGGAAATTCCATCTATTGGTATGTCCAGGAAATAGTCTTAATTCTAAAAAGCTAAGAAGAGATAAGGCCTGACCAACATTTTCACTGTTGCCAAAATCCGTATAAGCAAATTCCAGACCGGTTATTGGTTTATTTAACTGTCTTGTCCATTCAGCCCCTAAACCCATGTGCTTTTTGCCAATTCCAAGAAGTATCCCTTGTTGAATTCCTAATTCTGGAAAATTTTTGTTGGCACTAAAAGTCTTACCTAAATAGTATTCACCCATTATAAAAGGAATATCTGTGGATTCCTTTACTGAATCCTGTGCAAATCCTTTGAAATCACAATTTATTAAGAATATAATAAAAAGGATAGATGATAATAACTGGTGGTTATTCAATTATATGTATTAAATAATATAGAGCGCTTTGACTGGTTTTAGAATCTTAAAAAAAAATTCTTCTGCGAACTTACTAATTTTGTATAAGTACTAATAAAGTGTATAGCATATTTCTTATGGTTATAATTGCTATACAAATTCATCCCAAATAATTGTCAGCTTGGTATTAGCGGAAATTCTTGCAGCCACCAGAGTCTTCATTACAATAGCATTATTTACAAGACTTGAAGGTGAAAAATTTATTTCTTCATAACTAATCAAGCGTGGTCTGGTGTTTTATTTATATGATTAAGAATTACCTGCGAATTTTAAATCAAAGTCCATTTAAAGCCTTGGCAATTGCTTTTTCGGCAAGAGGAGCCATTAGTTCATACCCTTTTTTATTAGGGTGAACCCCATCACTGCCAAGATCTTCCCTTAGGCCATTTTTACCATCGGTCATTGAAGAAAAATAATCCAGGTAGACAAAGCCTTTACTATTGGCATAACTCTTTATTATTTTATTTAGCGCAGGTATTTTTTCATTTGGCATAAGCCCTTTGCGCCAGGGATAATCATAAGCAGGCAATACGGAGCATAAAACTACTTTTATGCCATTGGCGTCTGCCAATTCTGCCATAGACATTATATTGTCTGCAATCATCTGCAAGGTTGATGGCCCGGTGTTACCCGCAATATCATTAGTTCCCGCAAGAATAACCACTACTTTAGGTTTAAGATCAATCACATCTTGTCGAAACCTCACCAGCATTTGGGGGGTTGTCTGGCCACTAATTCCTCTGTTCACATAGGATTTGCTTTCAAAGAACTCCGGTTGATGATGAGACCATCCAATAGTAATAGAGTTTCCCATAAATACCACACGGTTTTCATTGGCTTTGACATCGGGTAATTCTTTATTAGCAGTGTCAAAGTGTCCAAGTTGAGCCCAGTCCTGTGCACTCAAAAAGGAAACCATTAATAAAAAGCAGATGACTAAAAGGTTTTTTGGCTTATTTAAAATCATAATGGACAGAAATATTTTATTGTTTCAAAAGATACAAAATGTCGAAAACATAAATACTTAAATTTAAGATATCTCTTAGTAATTGCAATTCTAGAGATAATAAGAATTAAAAAACCCTGCATATAATTAGATGCAGGGTTTTAAATATTATTAAAAATTTTAATTATTCACATTGTACGTCATCACCATTGCCATCCCAACAATGCCAAACTTCATCTTCAAAATAATCAAATGCCCTTACTCTTCCTACAAATGTTTCTCTGCTCCATTCAATTCTAACATCGCTAAAACCCTGTTTGTTACTGTCATAAGCGTGTGCGTTAAAATACGCATCCAAATCACCATCCTGAAGTCCGTATTCAAGATAGCTGTCTTTAAACATATCGTCATTCTCTTGTTCATCCAGTTCTCTGACCCATGTATATCGAATATTACCAATGTCGTCATTTAAACGCTCCCAGTCAATTCTTAACAGTGCTTCTGGTCTCTCTGCACTTTCATTTAATAACCAATATCCACTATTTCCGTCCATAGCAGAACTTCCGGAAAACCATAAGAACTCTTCGAAAGCTCCAATTCCTACTTTGGTTATGTACATTTCCCAAAGTACTTCTTCACCAGTAACCTGTCCTGTAAGACGTGCCGTATATTCACTTGTAAATCCATCTACACTATAAGTCCACTGCCATTTATTATCTCCTAATTCCTCAGGGGTATGTGCAAAAGCAGATTTGAAGGAGGCCACAGGAACGGCCAAGGTTGTAAAAAGAGCTGAATTCCATACTCCCACAACAATTCGTGAAAAAAACCAATTGCCATTTGGAGCTTTGTTATCATAAGCCAGTGATGTACTTTTTCCCGAGTTCGAATCATCGGTAAAATCACTAAAATCTATAACCATTGATTCATATAGTGGTAATGCCAGGTTATTGGCTTCATCCGTGCCATCATCAGAGTTATCACAGGAAGCTGTAAAAACTAAGGTGAAAACCAGGAACATACTATATACTCTCAAATTTTTCATAACTTAAAATATTTGTTTAACAATCACATCGATATGTTCTTTTAACGCTTAAGTTGTGATAAAAGTGTAGTAGAATAAGTCATTTATCGAAAACTAAGAAGTAAAATTTATCGATAAACAAAGATTAATTCAGAAGGATATCTAATTTCAATTTCAGTTAAAAGGAATAAAATTCAGTTGCTATTGCCAAAAGGAACTTAGTA
>Ga0209013_10001334_pt1 | contig 22785 bp, 17 predicted proteins | sample Cruoilmetagenom2_FD_187291 | JGI IMG/M metagenome (GOLD analysis project Ga0209013, IMG submission 187291) | Oil polluted marine microbial communities from Coal Oil Point, Santa Barbara, California, USA - Sample 2 (SPAdes) (version 2) | ecosystem: Environmental > Aquatic > Marine > Oil seeps ... | reverse complement strand
CTAAAAATAACAAAGCCTTAAAAGCTCGCTAATTTGCTAACTTTTAAGGCTTCGTTTTTTATGTTTTAGAAATATTACTTGGTTGTGCAACGGTTACTTGTGTTATGATTAATCCTCCTTAAAACTTTAATTAATTATTCATAAAGTTTACATTTCTAAATCTATTCGAATCTCTCTTAATAGAATCTTAATTCACCAACGAATAATCAAATAAAATACAAAAAGAATATGTTTCGTATCACAACAAACCACTACCCTCAATAAAAACGGCATACAAAGAGACAAACACAAGAAATAAACAGAAAATTTTGATTTAGAATAAATATGTCATCATGCCTTTCTTGTGCGTTTTTAAGATGTCGTTTTGCTGTTACATAATAAATCCAGGCTATTATCATTAAATAAGGAATCAGTCACAAAAAGCATTAAGCATATTGCTGTTCAGGCCCGATGACAACAAGTAAAGCCTTATTTTTTCTTTCTTTTTTCCTCTACTTTTTTCACATACTCATCCAATCCTTCAAAAGGCATATATGTTTTTGGGATCCCCAACCTTGCTGATGGATCGTTGGCTGCCAAATCAACCTTTTTATTACAACTAGGACAAGTTGCGGTCTGATGATTGGTAATCTCCAACACTTTAACTACCATTTCTTCTTTGCAATGCGGACAATCAATAATTACTTCCTGATCGTTAAAATTCATACTTCTCGTTTTAAACGTTTTAGGTTTACAAAAATATTAGAATTATTTGAATTGACAGTTCTCTGGATGATATTATCCCTCTCCTAGCTTTCCTGTCTTCTCCTAAAATGGTGGGACCCTTTGGCGCCTGAAGCAAACTGTAAACTTAAATAGCAACCTTCTGGCTTATGAAACCATCTGCAAACTGACTTGACCTCAAGCGCTCCAGTTTTCACCAACTGCAAATGCAAATAGCATGACTATCTAGCACGAAAAACAAACTACAAACAGAAGTTCAAGCATTGCCTTCACCTTACACGGCACATCAATAAAAAACTCCCTGCATATAAGAATAAGGGAGTTCTGAATTTAATTACTGTTCGCAATCTTTCATCGAAAGCTGAATTCTTTTTCGGGCAACATCTACTTCAATCACCTTTACTTGCACATGCTGATGCAACTGAACCTCATCGGCAGGATTCGACACAAAACGATTTGCCAACATCGATATGTGAACCAAACCATCTTGTTTCACACCAATATCTACAAAAACACCGAAATTGGTTATATTGGTAACAATACCAGGCATCTCCATGCCCACCTCCAATTGCTCCATCTTATAAATACCTTCCTTAAACTGAAAGACTTTGATGATGGTTCTGGGATCGCGCCCCGGCTTTTCCAACTCCTCCTTAATATCTTTTAGAGTAGGCAAACCAACCTCATCACTCACATATTTATTCAAATCGATTTGCTTATGAAGATTGGCATCGGCAATTAAATCGGCAACCGTACATTTTAAATCTTTGGCCATATTTTTCACAATACCATACGATTCTGGATGCACAGCCGAATTATCCAAAGGATTTTCAGAATTGGTTATTCGAAGAAATCCGGCGCATTGCTCAAATGCCTTTGCTCCCATTCGCTTCACTTTCATGATCTCCTTACGGGATGAAAAAGCACCATTCTCGCTACGATAATCCACAATATTTTGTGCCAACTGCGGACCTAATCCCGACACATAATTTAATAAATGCTTGCTTGCTGTATTTAAATTAACACCTACTTTATTTACACAAGATTCTACTACCTGATCGAGACTTTGCTTTAATAAATTCTGATCCACATCGTGCTGGTACTGCCCCACGCCAATAGACTTAGCATCGATCTTCACCAATTCGGCAAGCGGATCCATCAATCTCCGACCAATAGAGACTGCGCCACGAACCGTTACATCGTATTCCGGAAATTCCTCTCTTGCAACTTTCGATGCCGAGTAAATAGAAGCTCCCGCTTCGCTCACAACAAACACCTGCACTTTTCTGTCGTAATGCAGGTTGGTAACAAAGCGTTCTGTTTCGCGACTAGCTGTTCCGTTACCAATGGCAATGGCTTGAATATCGTAAGTTTCTACCATATTCGTTATTTTTTTAGCTGCCATTTTTCCTTGATTTTGCGGCGGATGCGGATAAATGGTTTCGTTATGCACGAGATTTCCCTGTGCATCCAGACAAACCACCTTACATCCACTCCGAAAACCGGGATCTAAAGCCAACACGCGTTTCTGACCCAGTGGAGATGATAAAAGCAGCTGCCTCAGATTCTCAGAGAAAACCCGAATAGCTTCCTTGTCGGCTGCTTCTTTCGATAGTTTAGCATATTCTGTTTCAATTGAACTTCCTAACAATCTCTTATAGGCATCCTTTATAGCCATCTCCACTTGCTCCGAAGATGCTGTATTTCCTTTCACAAAAATACGTTCCAAACGCTCCAATACTTCTTCCTGATCAGGCGCAATATCAATACGCAATATTCCTTCTGCTTCTCCCCTGCGCAATGCCAACATTCTATGCGAAGCACATCGTTTCAATGGCTCCTCTGAATCGAAATAATCCTTGAATTTTACCCCTTCGGTTTCTTTTCCCTTAATTACTTTAGAACGAATAACTGCATGCCGATGAAAAATAGCACGAACAGCATTCCTAGCCATTTCGTTCTCATTTACCCACTCTGCAATAATATCACGAGCTCCCTGCAAGGCTTCCTCTACATCGCTTACCTCATCGGATAAAAACTGACTGCCTCTGATTTCTACATCGCGTTCCTCTTGTTTCATCAGAATTTTTGCCAATGGCTCCAAACCTTTTTCTCTGGCTTTTACAGCCCGGGTTTTTCGCTTTTGCTTATATGGCAAATACAAATCCTCCAGCTGATTCATCTCCCTACAATCAATCAGTCTGCTGCGAAGTTCGTCGGTAAGTTTACCTTGCTTATCAATGCTCTCGATAATGCCTTCACGACGTTTATCCAGATCTGTTAAGCGAGTCCATTCCTCCTTAATATTTGCAATCTGCACCTCGTCCATACTGCCAGTCATCTCCTTCCGATAACGAACAATAAAAGGTAAAGTAGCTCCTTCGCTCATGAGCTGCATGGTATTTTCAACCTGAAAAGCCTGCAAATGCAAGCTTTTCTGTATTAATTCTATATATTTTTTCATGTGTTATAATTTTCTTGTTAAGGCCACATGGAAGCCGCAAGTAAATTTAATCATTTCACTAAGTGTAATTTTATCAATTAAATTTAGATGCTCGTTTCATGTGTTATAATTTTCTTGTTAAAGCCACATGGAAGGCACAGGGACATTAATGCGTTATTTTTTCATCTTTTAATTGGCATTCTTCAGATATCTTTCATACTCCTCATTCGATCGCTCCACACAATCTTCTAATGACAAGCCATTAAAATAATTCCCGGTAATATATATTCCACATGCTTCTGCCATTCGCTTCATATCATTTATTCTTTCTTGATGCCCTAATGCCAGTAATGGCAAGCTATGTCGAGCTTCCACCGTTAAACCCATATCCGCAAGTTCAATTTGCAGCATATTGGCCATAAAAGATTCCTGTTCTTCATTCGAAATTTGCTGATCGATAAAATGAAAAGCAAATCCTCTTCTTGACTCATCGGTCATTACATCTCTAGTAACCATAGCAAAGCATGGCCCCTGCAATGGAATGATAAACGAAACAGGTTCTGCGACGATTTTTTCCCTGGCAATAGTAAAACCTCTCGAAATAATATTTTGTATAGGAAACTCCTTTAATCTTTCTGATAATTGAGAATGAATGGATGCTAATAATCTGCTATTTACGGCAGGAGATGCAGCGAATGCAATATCTTTTCCATGAAAAATCTCTCCTGATTTTGTTGTCACCCGAAAGCCTGCTTCTTTTTCAATTGCCACAACTTCCTTGTTAGTGAGTACTTCAAGATTAGACTCCTTTGCCAAAGTCTGAATAAAACTTTGCATTCCCTTTTTCAGGATAAAACTCTTTGGGTGATGCTTACTCTTGGTATTTCTGCGCTTCAAGAAAAATTCAGCAGAAAATTCATCTGCTTTCTGCACGATTACAGCGCTAAACATGCGATTAAACACCTTTTCGTAGTTCTTTTTCCCAACAATCTTACCAAAGTATTCCTTTACAGTTTTCCCATCGCGTTTCGAAAAGAATAAATTGGGTGCGGAAGTTAATAGTTCCCATTTACTTACTCTGGGAAATAGCTTCTCTACCTTATCGGTGAATACTTTCATTCCCACTTTTTGCCTTGCCACAATCTCCAATTCCAGTCCGCTTTGTTGCAGTAAGGCTATTAAATTAGTGTAGCTGGCATAAAAAGTATGTGCGCCCATTTCTACCCAAAAATCACTGTCTGTCTGATAATGGGTATTTAAACAACCTCCTATTCTATCTGTTGCTTCTAAAATCAAAACGCTCTTTCCCGTTTTTGCAATTCGGTAAGCAAGACTCAATCCACTGATTCCTGCTCCTACCACGATCATATCATAGCTAGTATTTTCGGTCATTTAGGGAACGTTTTGGGTTAATAAATAAGGCAAATAATTATTTGGCTCTATTATTTTTAAAATTCTTCTTTTTAAAAAACTTCCTTTTACCCTTTGGTTTGGAATAAGTTCTTGGATTATAGGTAGGAGCTTCTCCCAATTCCTCAGGTACCGGAATCTTATACACCTCCGACTCTATCAAATCTTCAATTTTCTTAAAATCATTCTGATCTTTAGGAGTAATAAAGGTAAGTGCCACTCCCTCAGATTCTGCTCTGGCGGTTCGTCCCACTCTATGCACGTAATCCTCAGCATCATTTGGCACATTGAAATTGATAACCAAATCGATGGAATCAATATCAATTCCACGGGCAATAATGTCCGTTGCTACCAAGATCTGATGTTTGCGGTTCCGGAATTCTCTTAATACATCCTCACGTTCTTTTTGCTCCAAATCGGATTGAATGCCCGCAGCTCTGAATTTTTGTCTTTTCAACTCTTTGGTGATGACCTTCACATTCGATTTTGTGGATGAAAATATGAGTATACTTTTCAAGTCTTTTCCTTTCAAAAGCGTATTAATCAAGGAGATTTTTTGTTCCTCATAAACCATATAGGCGGCTTGCAAAACACCCTCTGCTGGTTTTGAAATGGCAATATTGATGCTTTCAGGTTCTACCAGAATACTCTCGGCCAATTCTCTAATTTTTGGAGGCATTGTTGCCGAAAACATCAGATTCTGCCTTTCCTTTGGCAAATAACCAACAATCTGCATCAAATCTTCGAAGAAACCCATATCCAACATGCGATCGGCCTCATCCAAAATCAAATGTTTTAATTTAGAGGTATTCACATATCCCAAATTAAGATGGGAAATCATTCTGCCAGGGGTAGCAATTACTACATCGGCACCTTCCATCAAGCCTTTCTTTTGCTGATCCCAAACCGAAGAATCGCCTCCACCATAAACCGATAAGGAAGTAATGGATACAAAATAGCCAAAGCCCTCCATCTGTTGATCGATTTGCAAGGCAAGTTCTCGTGTTGGCACCAAAATAAGAGTACTAAATCCTTCGATATGATTTTTTTGTATTTTATCCATCATCGGCAATAAATAGGCTGCCGTTTTACCTGTACCCGTTTGGGCACAAACAATCATATCCTTATTTTGGATTATTTCTGGTATTGCAAGTTCCTGAACAGGAGACGGTGTTTCGAAGCCCATAGCTTCCAAACCATCCATTATTTCAGGAGAAAAATCAAATTCTGAGAATTTCAAGTATTTTCTATTTAGATGTTAATATTGATAAATCGTTATTATGTGACCTTAGCTTGACAAATCAACCCAATAAAACTCTTGTTATCACATACATAACGACACTTCTACAACAAAGAAGGAAACGATTCCCCTCTATAAATTAGCGTTAGGAAGATACAAAAAACTATCTACTCTACATATAACACTAATCCTTTCAAGTATTCTCCCTCCGGATGAAAAATATTCACCGGATGGTCAGCAGGTTGCGTTAATTGGTGTAATACACGAACGGTTCTTCCGGCATTTGCTGCGGCCACAAATACTGTTTGTCGAAAATCTTCCTTACTCACAGCCTGCGAACAAGAAAAAGTAAATAGAATACCTCCTGGTTTAATATGCTGAAATCCTTTCATATTTAATCGTTTGTATCCTTTCAAGGCATTATCCAAAACTTTTTTATGCTTTGCAAATGCGGGCGGATCCAACACAATCAAATCATATTTTTGCGAAGATTGATCTAAGAATTTAAAAGCGTCTTCAGAAAAAGCTTCGTGTCTGTTATCATCCGAAAAATTTAAGGCTATATTTTCATTTGTAATATCAATAGCACGAGAAGAACTATCTACCGAATGAACCAATTTCGCACCACCCCGCATAGCATAAAACGAAAATCCACCGGTATAGCAGAACATATTTAACACCGATCGGCCTTTGGAGTAATGTTCCAATAATTTTCTATTCTCCCGTTGATCGATAAAAAATCCGGTTTTCTGTCCTTTCAACCAATCCACATTAAATTTCAAGCCATTTTCAAGTGCCACAAAAGCTTCTGTTTCTCCCAACAAATATCCATTCTGTGGTTTAATTCCCGATTTAAAAGGAATAGTGCCTTCTGATTTGTCATACACGGCTGTTAAATCCGCGCCCAACACTTTCTCCAATGCTTCGGTTATTTCCCCGCGATGTAAATACATACCCACAGTATGACATTGTATCACGGCAGTACCAGCGTAATAATCCACGATTAATCCTGGTAAACTATCCCCTTCGCCATGAACTAAACGAAACACATTGTTATTTTTATCACCGTAAACAGATATTGCTTTTCGTAAATTACATGCGGATTGTATACGTTCTATCCAAAAATCAAGATTAATTTCCCGTTCCTTAAAAGAAAGAATACGAACGACAATAGATCCAATAGATATGTGACCGATCGCTAAAAATTCGGATTGTGAACTATATACTGCAACCAAATCACCCTCCTGTAATCCTTCATCAACCCTACTTACTGCTCCTGAAAAAATCCAGGGATGAAATCGTTTGATGGAATGTTCTTTTCCGCTTTTTAGGTAAACTTTTGGATATTGTATCATTTAGAAATTTCTTTTATGCAATTAGCACAAATATCAGCAAACGAAAACCTCAAAAAATACTTTAACCAAAGTTCCCTTATTTCCCGATAGATATGCGATTATTCTTTGTTCAGAATTAGCTTACAGTCTCCTGATGCTTTCTATTTAGGTAAGTTTAATTTTAAAGTTTCAAATATTTTCAGGGAAACCCATGCATCGGTAGCGGCATATTTTAATTGTCCCGGACTCAGCACTTCAGCCTCCCAATTAGAAACTTGCTGGCGTTTCGATATTCGAAAATTTAAAACAATAGCTGATAATTTTTTCAACGAAAAACTCTCGATTCCAAAATTAGACACATATTGCTGTAGTTCCAGAAATCCATTGGCATCAAAATCGTTCAGTTTTTGAAGACCACGAATATCATCTTTTATTGCAGCACCTACTTTTAAAATATCCGGATTTCCTAATAAGTCTGTTAGTTCTACAGGAAGTCCGATTCTATTTAAACGAAATAAGAATGTTTTTGAATTTGCAGCCAATTGAAGCAAGGCAACACCATTTACCCTTCCCTTTTTGAACGACGGTCGTGTTTCAGTATCGAATCCTAAAATAGGATATTTCTTCAAATACTGAACAGCATCATAAAGCTCCTCATATTGATCCACCATTATGATTTCACCATCGAAAGCCTGTAATGGTAATTTATTGACTTCTTCTTTTGTAATTGACTTTTGAAATGTTAACATTCACTATTATTTTTAATCGGGAATTTCAATTCCTTTACTATTCATTATCGTTTCCCCATTCTCTTTGCCTTTGCGAAAAAATAGAGTTACTCAAATCGATATCTGCTATATTTTGTTGAGAGGAATAATCGTCCTCTTCCAATTCATCAATCTGGGTAATCAAATGATGAATTGCTCGTAATGAATTAACTATATTTTGTCCCCAATGCTGATTGAAATTATTATTCAAATCCCAAAGTGCATCGTTCATTACTTCTAATGTTCCAATTTTATAGGCTGTAATAAAGTCTTTTAAATCCTGATAAACATCTGCAAAACACTCAGATATTGATGCCACCAAGGGAGTTTCACTGTATTCCATATTCTCTTCGAATACTTCCAGAAATTCATCGTGTGCACCCATTCTGGTTTTTACAGCTGTATGGATATACGCCCAATCTGCTTCAGCAACAAATTTCTCAACTTCTTCCTCTAATTCAGTCTTATTCTTTGGTAATAAACTCGCTTTTAAATATAATAAGGGTAATATTTTCTGAGTTGTTTTAATAAACTCAATTTTAGACACCTTACCGCATCCTTCGAGTAAAAGGCAAAATTCATTTGCAACCGTCACGAACTCGATTACATTCTTAGAATAAACTACATGTTCAAACTTATCTTCCATCTTCAAATTATTCTATAATCATGCAAAAATATAAAGATTTTGCGAATATTGACAAGAAACCTATTAAGTTGCTGATAATATCCAATTTAATACATCGGGGAAATGCATAAATCTGCAAAAGCAAACACTTACTATTTTATAATTAAACAAAATATGATTTTAAAAATTTAGTCTTCCTTTATAGAAACCCACTTAATTCGATTTCCATCCAGCGAATTCACTTCCTCGTTATCTTTCAAAAAACGAATCACTTCCAAAACTTTTTCTTCGGCATGCAAAGATTTATTTACCATATCATTTACTGAAAGTATCTGATCTCCCAATAAAACACGAATCTCTTCATAAATTTTCTGGAACTCATTATTGCTCATTCCTTCTGTATTTGTCTCCTTGCAGATATCGCAAACACCACAGACAGGAGCGTATCCCTGCCCAAAATATTCTAATAAAAATTTCGACCTGCAAATGGTTTTGGTTTCGGCATAATCGATCACAGCCTGAATCTTCTTTTCGAGATTCGCTTTTCGATCCTGATACACTTCCTTTTCCAATTTCAGAAAGTTTTGCGGTAATTTTTCCTGTGTATAAATAAGGAATGGAGTCTTTTTCCTTGGTATATATTTGATGATTTTATACTGAGCAAGTTCTTTTAAATATTGCCTGATGAGTTCTGGATTAACCTTACTCCGCTTTGCAAGCAAATCGATATTAACAGGCACATAATCTGTAAATAATCCGGTAAAGGATCGAAGCAATAACTTAATAAATGCATCAAAATCCCTATTTGCCACTTGAAATTTATACAGATCATCCCGTTGAACAGAGAAATGAATTTTAGTTTCGTGCTCTGTATCATCTGTCAACTCGATATAACCAGCACGTTCTAATATCTTTAAAGCATTAAATGCCTGCAATACATTAAACTTAAAATTATGACAAAACAAAGATAGGTCAAAATCAAAAACCGCATCTTTACCCGCTCCTTCAGCTACTTGTAAAAAATTACCCAAAGCCTGATAAACTCTGTAGATATAATCTTTTTCCGGAAAAGCAGTACGAACTCTTTTCAGCAACTGAACCCGATCCGGATTCCCATATAGCAACACAGCATATGCCTTTTTTCCATCTCGTCCGGCTCTTCCTGCTTCCTGAAAATAAGCTTCCAATGAATCGGGTAAATCCATATGAATTACCGTACGAACATCTGGTTTATCTATTCCCATTCCAAATGCATTTGTGGCAACCATCACCTGAACGATTCCTTTCCTCCAACGTTCCTGGCGATAATCCTTCACCTCGTTTTTAAGCCCGGCATGATAATATTCTGCTTTAATATTATTGATTTTGAGGAACTCTGTTAACTCTTTACATTTCTTACGGCTCCGAACATACACCACAGAACTTCCTCTCTGTTTGGTTAATATTTTAAGCAAATACCTTCTTTTATCTTCGATTTCACGAACCAAGTAAATAAGATTTTTACGTTCGAAACTTTTTCGAAAGACATTCTTCTCATGAAAGCCTAATTTATCCTGAATATCATCTACCACATCTTTTGTCGCCGTAGCTGTTAATGCCAGAACCGGAGCCTCCGGCAAAAGTTCGCGTAATTCCAATATTTTCAGATATGATGGTCTAAAATCATATCCCCACTGCGAAATGCAATGTGACTCATCAATAGCAATCAGACATACATTCATCTGTACAACTTTTTTGCGAAAAATATCAGAACTTATCCTTTCCGGAGATATATACAGGAACTTCATATTCCCAAACAAACATTTACTTAAGATAATTTCAATTTCACCCCTGGAAAGTCCGGAATATAATAACTCAGCCTTAATTTCCTTCTCTTGCAGATGATGAACCTGATCCTTCATCAACGCAACTAATGGAGAAACCACGATACAAATCCCTTCCATTCCCATAGTAGGCACTTGGAAGGTTAAGGATTTGCCTCCCCCTGTTGGCATCAATCCCAATGTATCTTTTCCTTCCCATACAGAACGGATAATTTCATCCTGCAAAGGTCGAAAGCCTGTAAAGCCCCAATATTTTTTCAGTATCTCATTAAACCGATCCATCTATTTACGCACAATTATTTTGACTTAATTAAGTCAATAATTAAAGAATAAAAACAAATTAAAAATAGTAACTTTTAAGTGGAAATACTTCATTAACACTTTTTAGATTTTTAATCAAGTCCGATTCCACTATTTTTTTGTAATTTCGCATGCAATTTAAATCTAAAATTATTGCATAATGTCATTCGTATCTGATAAAATTATTTCTGACGGTTTAACGTTTGATGACGTTCTATTGGTTCCTGCTTATTCTGAGGTATTACCCAGGAATGTAAATTTAAAAACCAGATTTTCCCGATCCATTACTTTAAATACGCCAATTGTCTCTGCTGCAATGGATACCGTTACGGAATCCGCGCTTGCCATTGCAATTGCTCGTGAAGGTGGAATCGGTGTTATCCACAAAAACATGAGCATTGATGCTCAAGCAAAACAGGTAATGACTGTAAAACGAGCTGAAAACGGCATGATTTACGATCCAATTACAATTCCTCCCTACAAAACAGTGAAAGATGCACTTGCTTTGATGAAAGAGTTTAAGATTGGAGGAATTCCTGTAGTGGATACAGACAAATCTCTTACAGGAATTGTGACCAATCGAGATTTACGTTTCGAATTAGACATGGATCGACCAATTTCTGAGGTGATGACCAAAGAAAACATAGTTACAACATCTGTATCGACAGATTTAGAGAAAGCAGCCGCAATTTTGCAAGCTTATAAAATTGAAAAACTACCGGTCGTTGACTCCAACAACAAATTAATTGGTCTGGTTACCTATAAAGACATCACTAAAGCTAAAGATAAGCCATTGGCTTGTAAAGATGATAAAGGTAGATTACGTGTTGCTGCCGCCGTTGGTGTTACCGGAGATACTTTAGAACGGATTGAAGCCCTAGTTCAAGCAAGTGCTGATGCTATCATTATTGATACTGCTCACGGTCACTCCAAAGGTGTTGTAGAAATACTCAAGACAGCAAAGAAAAAATTTCCTGATATGCAGTTTATCGTTGGAAATATTGCGACACCAGAAGCTGCAAAAATGTTAGCAGAAGCAGGTGCGGATGCCGTAAAAGTTGGAATTGGTCCAGGTTCTATTTGTACCACTCGAGTGATAGCAGGTGTAGGAGTACCTCAATTAACAGCCATATACGAAGTATCAAAAGCGCTTGCAGGAACCGGTGTTCCCGTTATTGCTGATGGTGGATTGCGTTATTCCGGTGATATTGTTAAGGCAATAGCTGCCGGTGCTGATTGCATTATGGCAGGTTCCCTTTTTGCCGGAGTAGAAGAATCTCCTGGAGAAACCATTATCTACAATGGTCGTAAATTTAAATCGTATCGAGGCATGGGATCCATAGAGGCTATGCAAAAAGGTTCGAAGGATCGTTATTTTCAGGATGCAGAGGATGATATTAAAAAATTAGTGCCTGAAGGAATCGTTGCTCGTGTACCATATAAAGGAACCCTTTACGAAGTAATTTACCAATTAGTTGGTGGATTAAGAGCCGGCATGGGATATTGTGGTGCTCCAAATATTGACAAACTTCACGATGCAAAATTTGTAAAAATCACATCATCGGGTATGGCAGAAAGTCACCCACATGATGTAGCAATTACACGTGAAGCTCCTAATTACAGCAGATAAGATAAAATAATAGGTGACTTGTATATTACAGGTCACCTATCTTTTATATGTTTGCTAACAAAATTTATATTACTGAATGAGAGTAGTATTTCTTTACTTGATATTAATGCTTACCTGCTCAACAGCAAGTTTTGGACAAGTTTATCCAAAGGATACTCTTTTCACCATTGAGAGTAAAGTTTATTCTTCCGAATCATTTCTTCGACTGTATAAAAACAAACAATTTATTTGGGAAAACAAACAATCTCTTCCACTTAAAGAAGCCTTAAACCAATACATCAATTATCAGTTAAAATTAACCGAAGCAAAACATCTCCAATTAGACACGCTTCCTGCCGTTAAAAAAGAAATTAACAAATATCAAAATCTAGCCTTTGAGCCCTATTTATATCCAATTCATATTTCTGAAGATAAAATAGTAGAGGCTTTCCGTAGGATTCAATCTTTTTTAAGGATTAGACACATTCTTATTAAAGTTAAGCGTAGAAGTACCCCCCAAGATACACTGGAAGCCTACCATATTGCAATAAGCATTTATAAGCAATTAAAAAATGGAAAAAGATTTGAAAAACTAGCAAAACAATACTCCAATGATCTTTCAGTTCGCATGAATAATGGTGATATTGGTTATTTAACTGCATTTGATATGGATTATTCTTTTGAGAATGCCGCCTACAATTTGCAGGTTGGAGAAATATCAAAACCGGTCAGAACTCAATTTGGCTATCATATCATTCAAGTATTAGAAAAAATACCAAACCCCGGACAAATTAAAATAGAGCGAATCATTTTAAATTACTCCAGAAAAACAAATAACAAACATCGTTTAAAGCTTCAACACCAAGCAGATTCCATATTTAATTTGCTAAAAAATGGAGCTGATTTTAAAACTATTGCACTTCAATATTCGTCTAAAAAAAACAACTCAAAAGCTCTTCGCTGGATTGGTCTTTTTGAATCTTCTCCTGAAATAGAAAATGCTGCATTCCAACTCAAACTTAATGAAGAAATAAGCTCACCAATTAAAACAAAAAACGGATTTCAAATTCTGCAGCTTGTTGATAAAAGAGACTATTCTGATCTTGAACAGTGCAGACCAGAACTAATTAAAAAATTAATTCATGACAGCAGATCAAAGCCTTCAAGGTCAGAATTAATTTCAAGGCTAAAAAAAGAATATCACTATAAAGAAAACAGAAATTTACTCTCTAATTTTTATACTATTTTAGATTACGCTTATGCAGATCTTTGGGAACCCATATTTACTATAGACACCATTAAATATACACAAGAAGATTTTGCCAATTTCCTTAGCCAACAGGCGTCTAAAGATATTTATGAAAATTTTAAAGAATACATTAATCGATTGTTCGTTAATTTTTCAAACAATAGTATCTTAGCCTTCTATAAAAATCAAATAATTAAAAGAGAACCACAATTAAAAATATTAATAAACGAATATAAGAATGGTGTTTTAGTTTATTTTATAAATAAACAATATATTTGGAATTTTTCTAAAAATAAAAAGAAAGAACTTCAAGAGTTTTATTTAAAACACAAAAATAAATATGGAGAAGATGTTGATTTTGATCAGATTAAAAAACAGCTTACTACTGATTACAACAATTCGCTGGAGTTAAATTGGATAAACAGCTTAAAGTCCAAATATTTATTGAAAATAAATCTGGAAACCATGAATAAAATAGCAAACGAAAATAATGATTAAAAAAATAATCCTCTTCCTTATTTCTCTAGCCATGATGGCTTGTAATTCTAATCAGGACATCAATCAAAAACCCATTGCCAAGGTTGGAGATAAAATACTTTACCTTAATGAAGTAATGGATATAATTCCTAGTAGTACAAGCAAAGAAGATAGCATTTTGATCAGTGCGAACTATGTACATCAATGGGTGAAAAAACAGTTAATAATTTCAAAAGCAGAGCTCAATATCCCGGAACAAGATAAGGATGTTAGTAAAATGGTAGAAGATTACCGCTCTTCTCTTATTATATATAAATATCAGCAAAAGCTAATTGAACAGAAATTAGATACAGTGGTTACGAATTCTGAAATTGATAATTATTACAGGCAGAACACTAATAACTTCACGCTTAACCACAATATTATCAAGGCATTATTCATCAAGATACCAAAACCTGTACCTAATTTCAAAAAAGTACAAAAACTATATCGATCAGAAAAAGAGAGCGATTGGGATGAATTAGAGGATTACTGTTTTCAGAATGCCACAAAATTTGATAATTTTAGCGGGCAATGGATTTCTGCAAAAAAGCTCTTCGATCAAATCCCTGAAAAGATTAAAAACAAGGATAAGTTTTTGAAGTACAGAAAACACTTTGAAGCAGAAGACTCTACTCATCAGTATTTTGTGAAAATTCAAGCAGTTGAGTTTAAAAATAATTTAGCACCTCTTTCCTACGTGAGAGATGATGTTAAAAAAATAATAATCAATAAAAGGAAAATTGAGTTTATTAAAAATCTCGAAGAAAGTATCTATCGGGATGCCGAATCAAAAAACAAATTCAAAATATATTAAACCTTAAAATATGAATCACATTTTTAAAAAAGTTTCCACTCTCCTTGTATTGCTTTTAGTTAGCATTATCTCAAGCAATGCACAAGACAACGTGGTAGATAAAATCATTGCCGTAGTAGGAAATCAGGTTATTCTTAAATCAGATGTTGAAAATAAGTTTATGGGCTTGCAGGCTCAGGGTTACACCTCAGGTAGTGTAGACTTAAAAACAGAAATTTTCGAGGATTTGCTGATTCAAAAACTCATGATTGCACAGGCGCAAATTGATAGTATTGAAGTTACTGATCAAGAAGTTGAAAAAGAATTGGATCGTAAATTAGATATGTATATCCAACGTATTGGATCTAAAGAGAAATTAGAACAATATTTTAATAAAACGCTTCTTGAAATGAAAAATGATCTCCGTGACGACACGAGAGATGAGAAAATAAAAGAGAAAATGCAAGCGGAAATAACAAAAAACATTCATATAACTCCTGCGGAAGTTCGCGAATTCTACAAAAATATTTCCAGCGATAGTTTACCTATAATCCCAGGAGAAATTGAAGTTCAACAGATTGTGAAATATCCGCAAATATCCGCAAAGGAAAAAGATCGCATTCGTAATAAATTAAGAGCTTTAAGGGATAGAGTAGCAAAAGGCGAAAGCTTTGCAACCCTCGCTGTACTATATTCCGAAGATCCGGGAAGTGCACAACGTGGAGGAGAATTAGGATTTACTCCCAGAGCTAATCTTGTACCAGAATTTGCAAATGTTGCCTTTAATCTAAAAACAGATAAAGTTTCAAAAATTGTTGAAACTGAATATGGCTTTCACATTATTCAATTAATTGATAGAAAAGGAGAAAGAATTAATGTTCGCCATATCTTATTAAAACCAAAAATTGAAACAGATAAAAGGCAAGAAGCAATAAAACAACTGGACAGTATCGCTGATTTAGTTCGTAATAAGAAAATGGAATTTGGTGAAGCGGCTTTCTATTTCTCGGGAGATAAAGATACCAGAAACAATGGTGGTTTAATTGTGAACCCATATACTGCATCTTCTAAATTTGAAAAAGACAATTTACCTCCTGCCATCGCGAAACAAGTAAATGAATTAAAGATTAATGAAATATCTAATGCCTTTTTGGATGTGTCAGCAGGCAAGGAATCGTATAAAATTATTAAAATAAAATCTGAGACCAAACCGCACAAAGCAAACTTGGCTGATGACTGGAATCAGTTTGAAAACATGCTAAAAGCTAAAAAGCAACAAAAAATCCTGAATAAATGGATTAAAGAAAAACAAGTTAACACCTATGTTCACATGGATGATTCCTTTAAAAATGCAAAATTCCGTTTTAAGGGATGGGTTAAATAAAATTTAACTAGAATATTCTTCAGACACGGCAATTGCTGTGTCTGATTTTTTCGTAGTAAACCATAATTTTCACTCCCATGAAATTCAAAACAGAAGTTGACGCTGCAAATGCTTTGCACCAAGATTATCAGAATCTACTCAATGAAATAGGAAAAAAAATCTATGGACAGGATGATATTATTAAAAAAGTTCTGATTTCTATATTTAGCAATGGACATTGTTTGTTGGTGGGAGTTCCCGGTTTAGCAAAAACATTACTAGTGAATACAATTTCCCAGGTATTGGATTTAAAATATCAGCGAATTCAATTTACTCCAGACCTGATGCCTTCTGATATTATTGGTACTGAGATTTTAAATAATGAACGCAAATTTCATTTTATTAAAGGTCCCCTATTTGCCAATATTATTCTTGCTGATGAAATCAATAGAACACCACCCAAAACCCAATCAGCACTGCTAGAGGCAATGCAGGAAAAAATAATAACGGTTAGTGGTAAATCGCATCAACTTCAAGAGCCATTTTTTGTTCTGGCAACGCAAAATCCTATCGAACAGGAAGGAACATATCCCTTGCCTGAAGCACAACTTGATCGATTCATGTTTAGCATTTACCTGGACTATCCTAAATTAGAGGATGAAAAAGCAATTGTAGAAAACACTACTTCTGGCAAAGAAATTGTTTTAGATAAGATTCTATCCGGAGATCAGATTTTATATTATCAAAAACTAATACAAAAAGTACCAATTAATAATAATGTATTGCAATATGCGGTGAATCTCGCAGCGAAAACAAGACCAGGAACTGAACACGCTCACCCAATGGCTACAAAGTATATAAATTGGGGAGCCGGACCAAGAGCATCACAATATTTGGTAATTGGTGCAAAGACAAATGCACTGCTCTCAGGAAAATATTCTCCGGATATTGAAGATGTGAAAGAAGTTGCTGCTGCCATTCTAAGTCACAGGATCTTGAAAAATTATAAAGCAGAGGCAGAAGGAATCAATGTAAAGGATATAATTACAGAACTATTAAAGTAGATAAGAATGCTTTGTATAGCGAAACCATATAAATTAATTTTATTAATAGCAGCATTTTCTGTCGTATTTAATGCAAATACCTTCGCACAGAAAAAGTCTAAAGTACTGATAAAAAACTCTGATCAACTTGAGTTTCATAGAAATTCAAACCCACCGGTTAATATTTTTTGGGGTCATGTTTTTATTATTCATGACAATATCAAAATGTATTGTGATAGTGTGAATCAATATGAATCGGAAAACAGAATTGAAGCTTTCGGGAAAGTGCATATAATCAATGCTGATACGGTACATATCTATGGTGACTATTTGAATTATAACGGAAATACAAAACTAGCAGAAATGCGGAGAAATGTTAAGCTCCGTAATAAATCTGTAAGCGTAACTACTCAATTTTTGGATTTTGACATGAACCAGAATATGGGTTATTATTTTAACGGTGGCCAAATCATAGATTCCACCAATATCCTAACTAGTAATATTGGTAGGTATTACACTCGGGAAGATCTTTTATTTTTTAAGGATAGCGTAAAAGTTGAAAGTAATGATTACACCCTATACTCGGATACCCTAAAGTATAATACTCTTAGTAAAACAGCATTTATCCTTGGTCCTACAAACATTGTTGGTGAAAAGGAAACACTCTATTCAGAAGATGGTTGGTACAATACTGAAAGCAATATTTCTCAATTCTTTAAAAATACAGAACTAAACAGCAAGGAATATCAAATTAAAGGAGATAGCATTTATCTGGATCGGAATAATGATTTTGCTAAAATCATCAACAATGTGGAGATGCGAGATACGGTTAATAATTTGATCATCAAAGGAAATTATCTGGAGACATTTAAGAATCAAGAAAATGCATTGGTAACAGATTCTGCCCTTTTTATTCAAATTAATGGACAGGATTCTCTATACCTGCATGCAGATACCTTGCATTTCGATAAAGATTCTTCAGGATTTGATCTCCTTAAGGCTTTTCATCATGTGAAAATTTTCAGAACTGACCTTCAGGCAAAATGTGATTCTCTTGTCTATACTACCCAAGATTCTACTTTTAAATTATTTAATGATCCTATTTTATGGGCGCAAGAAAACCAAATGACGGCAGATACAATTGCCTTGGAAACCAAAAAAAACGCCCTGAAATACATCCATTTTCTAGGATCATCCTTTATTACGTCTAAGCAAGACAGTAATTTATACAATCAAATAAAAGGCAAAAACATGTTGGGACATGTAAAAGACAATAAGCTTTTTAAACTGGATATTGACGGAAATGGAGAAACTTTGTACTACCCAAAGGATAATGGAATTATCATGGGTATGAATGTTGCAAAGAGTAGCGATATTACGATTTTAATGAAGGATAGTAAAATTGATCAGATTATCTTTATTAAAAAGCCTGATGGGCATATGTACCCATTATTTGATGTTAAAAAAGAAATGCTTTTTCTAAAAGATTTTAAATGGATGGAAGATTATCAACCAAAAGTTAAGGAAGATATATTTAACTGGGAGGAACATATACCGATCACATCCCAAATGATTTTAAAAGAATAAGAATATAAAAAATGGGATTTAAATTAATAAATCCCATTTTTTATTTTAGTACTCATCTTCGTTGAATAAAAAATCACCTTTGCTAGGATAATCGGGCCAAATATCTTCAATACTTTCAAATACTTCACCTTCTTCTTCAATTTCCTGCAAATTCTCAATTACCTCCAAAGGCGCACCGGAGCGGATTGCGAAATCAATCAACTCATCCTTGCTAGCAGGCCAAGGGGCATCTTCAAGTTTAGTGGCTAATTCTAGTGTCCAATACATATGTTCAAAAATTTTAGGTTCTTTTAATATCCTGCGAATATAATTTTTTTTTCCGAATTTACAAGTCTGGCTTCCATTTTATTTCAGAAGCCCCAACATCCAGTAAAACCTTACGTGACAGCACAAATAAATAATCTGAAAGACGATTTAAATACTTCAGTAATAATGGATTTATGTCAATATCTGCAGACAATTGATTTGCACGACGTTCGGCTCTTCGGCACACCGTTCTCGCAATATGACAAAAGCCATTTACAACACTACCACCCGGAAGAACGAAGTTATTTAGTTCGGGCAATTCTTCATCCATGCGATCCATTTCTTTTTCCAACAACAGGATATCATCCTCTGTAATAATAAGCTTTTCTTTCAAATCTGATTTGCTATCGTCTGTAGCTAAACGTGATCCAATTAAAAAGAGCTTATTTTGAATTACATTTAACACCTCCATTGATCTTTCTTCAATCTTGTGCGATCGAATCACCCCGATGTAGGAATTTAATTCATCCACGGTTCCATAGGCTTCTAATCTTAAATGATGTTTTGGTACTCTTGTACCTCCTATCAGACCAGTAGTTCCCTTATCCCCTGTTTTAGTATAAACTTTAAACTTATTCATTGTTTGTATATTTTGAGACAATTCCGATTCTTCTATTTCAACCCGAAATTTAAGCTAAAACAAAGATAAAAAATCAGGGTAACTTTCAAAGTTCTAAAATCGATATTTCAGAACATAATTATGCCTCCGCATTCCTTTTCTGCGAATCAGTATCCCTATCTGAAATAAATCCAGACTATAGGTGAATATTTCCATTTCCTTCCATTCCAACCATAGTTCCCGTAAGGCTTCATTTCTATGGATATTTTTTATCATCACAAATGAGTTTTCAGATAAAGCCTGCTCAATATTTGCAGTGAATTGCTGTAAGATTTGTTTAGAAGTACTATCTGACAAAACCAAAAAGTCAATTTCCGAAAAGGTATCAATACAAATATTTTCCTCACGAATAATATTCTCTGCATTTAATTTATCCAGAACAAACCTTTGATAAGCCGTTAATTCTATATCCGTTCTTAGCCAATGTAAGGGTACGCGCTCATCAACTTTTGCCATATAACCAACTGATATGCCTATCTCATCCCCCACAAAAATGGGTGATTTGGGCTGAATAAAATTCATCAACCGAAAAATTAGTTTATCAACAGAAACTTCCTTTTTTAGACGTTTGATTTCCTGTTTTAATTTCCTTCCAATATCGATTCCTACACCATCTACCTTCTCTTCCCGTTTCAAATATTCAATTGTCTGTTTTCGAATATCTTTCATTTCCTCAATCACAACATCGTGTAACTTCCCTCCAATTACTTTTGTGACCAAATGAAAAACAAAGGGTGAGTGAATCCCAAAACCCCTTCTTCTGCGGATGGATTTTAAACGATATAAGCGCTTTTTTAATCGATAATGTGTTTTATTCATAAAAATACCCAACAATGATGTGCGAATTTAATCGTTAATTCGTATTTCTTCAAATTATGATGGTAATTATATAATCCTTCCTTAGCTTTAGAGAATATTTTATTTAGAGCATAGCACAACATTGTTTTTTGTGAAATATTTATTTGATTCGTAAAATCAATATTAAACTAATTGTAATACTTCTTTTATCGTAGTAAAGCATGTCGGAATTAGCAGGACTTGACATTAAATTTTTACCGGGAGTAGGTTCCAAACGAGCCTCTTTACTTAATCAAGAACTTTCTATTTATAGTTATGAAGATCTTCTATATCATTTCCCCTATAAGTATATCGATAGAACCAAATACTATAAAATAAGTGAAGTACATTCCAAATTACCATACATACAAGTAAAAGGGCAAATAACAAGTGTGGAAGTAATTGGAGAAAAACGCCAACAGAGACTAGTTGCTTATTTCTCCGATGATACGGGAGTTATGGAATTGGTTTGGTTCAAAGGAATTAAATACATCCAAAAGAGTTTGAAGCCAAATACCGATTATATTGTATTTGGAAAACCCTCAGAATTTAATCGAAAAGTAAATGTTGTGCATCCTGAGTTGGAATTGGTGGAAGAAAAAAAAGGAAAAATAAATGCAGCTTTGCAGTCCTTTTATCTTACCTCCGAGAAAATGAAAAATCACTTTTTGAATTCCAAAGCTATTCAGAAGCTTCAGGAAAATATTCTTCGGTCGGTTAATGGTAAAATTCCGGATACCCTTCCTGCTCCTTTGCTAAAAAAATTAGGACTGATAAACCTTCATGAGGCTCTACTGCAAATTCATTTTCCCCAGAATACCGATCTGCTTAAAAAAGCACAATACCGACTAAAGTTTGAAGAACTGTTTTATATACAACTCAACATCCTAAAAATGAAAATGAAGCGTAGGGTGCTTTATCAGGGACATGTGTTTGCCAAAATAGGAAAAAACTTCAACCTTTTTTACCAAAACAACCTTCCTTTTGAGTTAACCAATGCGCAAAAGAAAGTAATCAAAGAGATCAGGAGAGATGTTGGCTCGGGAAAACAAATGAATCGTTTACTACAAGGCGATGTGGGGAGTGGAAAAACACTGGTGGGATTGATGTGTATGCTCATGGCACTAGACAACAATTGTCAGGCTTGTTTGATGGCTCCCACTGAAATTTTGGCCACCCAGCACATAGATACAATCTGCGAGTTTCTGAAAGGAATCAATATCAATGTAGCCTTGCTTACGGGATCGACCAAACAAAAAGACCGCAGAAAAATTCATGAAGATTTGCTTAGTGGAGAACTGCAAATTTTAATTGGAACTCACGCACTGCTCGAAAATATCGTTCAATTCAAAAATCTGGGACTCGTAATTATAGACGAACAACATCGTTTTGGGGTAGCACAACGTGCCCGTCTTTGGAAGAAAAACAATATCCCTCCGCATGTACTGGTGATGACTGCAACACCCATTCCGAGAACACTGGCGATGACTTTATATGGCGATTTGGAGGTATCCGTAATTGATGAATTACCTCCGGGAAGAAAACCTATTCAGACTGTTCACTATTTCGAAAAAAGAAGAAAACAAGTCTACGAATTCATGAAAAAACAGATCGACATGGGAAGACAAATCTATATGGTTTACCCCATGATCAAAGAATCTGAAAAAATGGATTATAAGAATCTGGAAGAAGGCTTTGAACAAGTATATCAGTTCTTTCCAAAAGAAAAATACGGCATAAGTATGGTGCATGGCAAAATGAAACCTGCCGAAAAAGAAGCCGAAATGCAACGCTTTGCCTGTGGCGAAACCCAAATATTAGTCGCCACAACAGTGATTGAAGTGGGCGTGAATGTACCCAATGCTTCGGTTATGGTGATAGAAAGTACAGAACGATTTGGTCTTTCGCAGTTACATCAGCTACGAGGCAGAGTAGGTCGTGGTGCCGATCAATCATATTGTATTTTAATGTCGTCGTACAAAATATCTAACGAATCGCGAAAGCGTATTGAAACCATGGTTCGCACTAATGATGGATTTGAAATTGCTGAAGTAGATTTGAAACTACGCGGTCCCGGAGATATGGAGGGAACCCAGCAAAGTGGTATTTCCTACGATCTTAAAATAGCCAATTTAGGGAAAGACGGGCAACTGTTACAATATGCACGTGATATTGCACAAGAAATATTAGATGAC